>ERZ1023415.52-NODE-52-length-30965-cov-20.528017_pt1 | contig 30965 bp, 26 predicted proteins | sample MGYA00380510_ERZ1023415 | MGnify/ENA primary metagenome ERZ1023415 (study PRJEB33173, sample SAMEA4830299) | metagenome | study: EMG produced TPA metagenomics assembly of the PRJEB25223 data set...
ACAGAAGAACCAGCGGAATCAGATATACCGGCAGCTTGGGATTGTGCTTTATGTACGCCTAAAGCGCGTAGCAACTCATCGCTGACTGGAAGCTCGAAACTCTGACCAGACTCGTCGCTTAAGTACAAAACAGAGGCGCGCGGGTCGTGGCCTTCGAATGCTAACTGGTGCATACCTGACTCCTTAGTGTGCAGTAGCTGCAGAGAATCCTACCGGTTCTCGCTACCGTTATCGAGAATATAATCGATAGCGCGGGTGAGGACAGAGATGTCGCCGGGCTCAATTGCCGGGAACATGCCGACGCGCAGTTGGTTTCGTCCAAGTTTGCGGTATGGCTCCACATCCACGATGCCGTTGTTGCGCAAAGTTTTTGCCAGTTGTGCTGCGTCAACGGAGTCATCGAAATCGATCGTGCCGACGACGAGAGAACGGGCATCTTCTTCGCCAACGAACGGGGTGGTTTCTTTTCGCTGGGTTGCCCAGTCATACAGAATTCGCGCAGATTCTTGGGTGCGATTCACCATGCCAGCTAAACCACCGTTGGCGTTCATCCATTTGATTTGTGCATCAAGCATGAGCAGCGTGGCGACAGCTGGCGTGTTGTAGGTTTGGTTTTTCCGTGAATTATCGACAGCTGTCTGCAAATCCAAAAATGCGGGGATGAAGCGCCCAGATTCTTTGATTTCCTTGATGCGTTCGATCGCGGCAGGGGAGACGATGGCACACCACAGCCCGCCATCGGAAGCGAAACACTTCTGCGGTGAGAAATAGTAGACGTCAGTTTGCGCAATGTCGACAGCGAGACCTCCGGCGCCAGAGGTGGCGTCTACGACGACGAGTGCATCGCTATTTTCCGGCCGGGTTACGGGCACCATTGCGCCGGTAGAGGTCTCGTTATGCGCCCATGCGATGACATCGCAATCTTCCATGTCTTGTGGCTCGGGAGCGTGGCCGGGCTCTTCTTTGATGATGGTGGGCTCATCCAGCCAGGGGGCCAGCTGTGATGCCTTGGCAAACTTCGCGGAAAACTCCCCGAAGCTTAGGTGGCCAGACTTCTTCTTGATCAATCCGTAGGTTGCGGCATCCCAAAAGGCTGTCGCGCCACCAACAGACATGATGACTTCGTATCCTTCTGGGATGTTGAACAGCTTGGCTAACCCTTCGCGGATACTCCCAACCACGTTCTTTACCGCCGGTTGCCGGTGAGAAGTGCCGATAATATTGTTGGCTCCGTCGACGACAGCTTGGATCTGGTGTGGCTGAACCTTGGATGGGCCACAGCCGAAGCGTCCATCAGAAGGGATTAAATGCTCGGGCAAAGTGAGTTGGTTCGCAGAATCCATGTCGAACAATGGCCTTTCCAGATAACGACGGCGTATTCAGTCACGTCTAGCAAGATCTAGCGTGCTCTATTCACTATATGCTGTGAAGAACTCAGACGTGGGTAGGGGCTGGAGTTTTGGGCCACTAGAGCGGAAAGAATGTTGATGGCGTCACATAGTTTGGTAGTATGAGTGTCACCAGGATGCGGCTCACATTGGCCGTGTCCACCGTAGGTGAGTCGTTTTCCGTATCATCGAACATTGCGATTCAACCAATTAGCGAAAGGTTCATTGTGGCTTCTGACAATAATGACAAGGCTGTACTTCACTACCCTGGTGGTGAGTACGAACTGCCAATCGTTAAAGCAACTGAGGGTAACTCAGGCCTCAGCCTGGGGAAGATGCTCGGCGAAACGGGGTATGTAACTTACGATCCGGGCTATGTATCTACAGGGTCGACTGAATCTAAAATCACCTTTATTGATGGTGATGAAGGAATTTTGCGCCACCGTGGTTACGACATTGCGGACTTGGCTAACAACTGCAGCTTCAATGAAGTTGCTTATCTACTGATTAAGGGCGAGCTGCCGAACAAAGAGCAACTCGATTCCTGGAATGATGATATTCTGCGCCACACTTTGTTGGATGAGGATTTCAAGGCGCAGTTCAATATCTTCCCGAGGGATGCACACCCAATGGCAGTGTTGGCATCTTCCGTCAACATTCTGTCGACCTATTACCAAAATGAGCTGAACCCACTGGATGAAAAGCAGCTGGACAAGGCTACCATTCGCCTGTTGGCTAAGGTTCCTATGCTGGCCGCGTACGCATATCGGGCTTCGCAGGGTAAGCCATACATGTACCCAGATAACTCTCTGGATCCAGCCTCGAACTTCCTGCGCATGATGTTTGGCTACCCAACCGAGAAGTACGATGTAGACCCAGTTTTGGCTAAGGCGCTGGATAAGCTGCTCATTCTGCACGCTGATCACGAGCAAAACTGTTCTACTTCCACTGTACGCATGGTTGGCTCGGCGCAGGCCAACATGTTTGTTTCGATCGCTGGCGGTATTAACGCTTTGTCTGGCCCATTGCACGGTGGTGCCAACCAGGCTGTTCTGGAGATGCTGGATGACATTCAGAACAACCACGATGGTGATGCGACTGAGTTCATGAACCGCGTGAAGAACAAGGAAAAGGGCGTTCGCCTGATGGGCTTCGGTCACCGCGTGTACAAGAACTACGACCCACGCGCGGCCATCGTCAAAGAATCCGCACATGAGATTCTGGAGCACTTGGGCGGCGATCCAATGCTGGATCTGGCTATGAAGCTCGAGGAAATTGCTCTTAACGACGATTACTTCGTTGAGCGTAAGCTGTATCCGAACGTCGATTTCTACACCGGCCTGATTTATCGCGCCATGGGCTTCCCAACAGACTTCTTTACCGTTCTGTTTGCCATGGGGCGTCTGCCGGGATGGATCGCCCAGTACCGTGAACAGCTGACTGAGCAGACGAAGATTAACCGTCCGCGTCAGATTTACACCGGTGAGAGCCGTCGTGACGTCCCATCACTGGATCAGCGCTAAAACCTTCTGCGTGTCGTAGGCGCGTCATTCCTGACTAACGCCTGCTAAACGCCTAGGCTGGATCTAGTTCCGCTAGGTCCAGCCTTTTTGGCTGCCACTTTCCATCGTTGAAAGGCATCAGCACATCCGCTGTATAGAGCAGTGCTGACTATTCCGGTCAGCGAGAAGATATTTCCCAGTTTGCAAGGAGAATTATGGCAATGGAAAAACCCGAGATTCAAGAGTTTTCGGGCCCAGCACCGGGTGATCTCGTTTCCGAGGACATCGTTGTTGGAGATGGACACGAGGCAAAGCCGGGATGCTTTGTTGAGGTGCACTACGTCGGAGTCGATTACGAAACCGGCCAGGAATTCGACTCTTCCTGGGATCGTGGGCAGTCCATTGAATTCCCGTTGCAGGGTCTGATTGCCGGCTGGCAAGAAGGCATTCCTGGTATGAAGGTTGGTGGCCGTCGCCAACTAATCATTCCGCCAGACAAAGCTTATGGGCCTGCAGGCGGCGGGCACCCTCTGTCTGGCCGCACTTTGGTTTTCATGATCGATTTGTTGTCAGTCAACGAAGAAAACTAAATTAGCAGGTGCATGCGAGGCGCCGGGGATCGCATTTGCGATCTCGGCGCCTTTTTTGCGTTTGGTGGCATTATGGGAGATATGTCTAATCCACATCCTATGCCGACTTTTGATTTGAACGATTCCGCCAGCATGCCCCAACTCGGTTTGGGGACCTACAAAATTTCTCCAGACAAAGTTGAGTCAATCGTGCGGACAGCCATCGAACTTGGCTACCGACATTTTGATACCGCACGAATTTACGACAATGAAGAGGCCGTCGGGCGAGCTTTAAACGATGCTATTAAAGCTGGTGATGTTACTCGTGAAGAACTGTATGTTGTCAGCAAACTTTGGCACGACCAGCACGGTAAGGCAGAAGCAAAACAAGGTTTTAGCGATTCATTGCGCAGACTGGACGTTGGCTACCTCGATAATTTCTTAATTCATTGGCCATACCCTCAGGGCGGCAAATACATCGAAACCTGGGAATCGCTCTTAGAGATTAGCGAGACTGATGAACTAGTTTCCGCAGGTGTGGCGAATTTCAATGCGGAACACCTCGAGAAGTTGGTTGCAGCGACCGGCAGTGCACCCAGCCTCAATCAGATTGAATTACACCCAGGCTTTCATCAGCCAGAGGAGCTCGCTGCAAATCAGAAAATGGGTACAAGGGTAGAAGCGTGGTCGCCATTAGCTCGCGGTATTGTCTTGCAAAACCCACAGCTGGAAATGATTGCTGAACGCGTTGGGGCGTCCGTGGCCCAAGTCGTACTGCGCTATCTGTTAGATAAAGAGATATCTGTCGTGCCAAAGGCCTCGTCCCGTGAACGGTTGGCAGAAAATGCTGGCGCGATCGATCTACGGCTTCTGCCAGAGGATACGACAACCATTGATGCCCTAGCGGGCATGCCCGGTTTCGGTCGAATCTTCGGTGATCCTGTTACGTTCCCGGATCAGGCATAAAGCTTTTAGCATATGACAGGGGGGGTCGACATTTGATCGGTTTTTATTCTGCGAAGTCCGGGTAGCAGCATTCATGCGAACTCAGCTCCGTCACAGAAAGTTTGGTCACATGGTGGTGTGGTCTATCTGTATGAATGCTTCATGGGGGATGGTGTGAAAATTAATTCCTGCAGGTAGGCATATTCAACGGGGGTAATTTCCTTCATGAAACCTTCCTGTGATGGGGGCCAGGTTACTCCCGTCACTGTAAGCAAGGTAACATGTCTTTCGTACGAAAGTCTTGCCCGTATTCATGTGCGGGCAGTGTTTCACAGTGAAGTGAACAGAAAGGTGACGTGGAAACGTCGCCCCAGAAGTAATAGGAGAGATTATGGCAGGAGCTCCTTCCAACAAACCCCGGCGTAAAGCTACGTCCGAAGAATTTATTGCGATGAGCAAATCAGAAGAATTTGCCGATCTTAAAACCCGTTTCCGCGGTTTTACGTTCCCCGCGATTATTCTCGCTCTGTTGTGGTTTTTCGCATACCTCGTGGTCGCCACGTTCTTCCCAGACGCCATGGCCCTTGAGATTGGCGGTGGCTTCAACATCGGGCTGCTGCTTGGCATTGCCCAATTTGTCACGACGTTCATGATCACCTGGATGTATGTGAAATTTGCTAATAAAAACCTGGAGCCGCGTCAGTCGGCCATCCGCGAGAAAATGGAGGGCTAAGCTATGTTTTCCGCTTCGCTTGCACAGGCAAGTACAAACGTGACCACCGTAGCCCAGGCAGCAGCTGAAGAGGGCCTTGATGCGGGTAACCCGTTGATCAATATTGCCGTTTTCGCCGGCTTTATCATCGTCACCATGGCGATCGTGACGCGGGCTGGTAAGACCACTTCAGAAGCTTCCGATTTTTATACCGGTGGCGGACAGTTCTCCGGACGCCAGAATGGCTTGGCGATTTCGGGTGACTACCTATCTGCGGCGTCATTCCTCGGCATCGTCGGTGCAATCGCATTGTATGGCTACGACGGATTCTTGTATTCCATCGGTTTCTTCGTAGCATGGTTGTTTGCGTTGTTGCTGGTTGCTGAACCAATGCGTAATGTGGGTCGATTCACTATGGCCGACGTGCTTTCGTTCCGTTTGCGGCAAAAACCTGTCCGTCTGGCCGCTGCTATCGCCACAGTATTCGTTTCGCTGTTCTACTTGGTTGCACAGATGGCTGGTGCCGGTTCACTGGTTTCGGTTCTTCTTGGGCTGGATCAAAAAGTGTGGCAGTACGTTACCGTCGGTATCGTCGGTGCGGTTATGACCGCATACGTGCTGATCGGCGGAATGAAGGGCACAACCTATGTGCAGATGATCAAAGCTGTTTTGCTGGTTACTGCTGTAGTTGTCATGATTATCCTGACCTTTATCGCTGCTGGTGGTGGCTTCACCACGCTGTTTGACCAAGCGGTAGAAACCCACCGCAACTCTGCATTCCTGGCCGAACGCGCCTATGAGGCCGAAGACATCATGAAGCCAGGTCTGAAATATGGTTCGGATATTTGGACGCAGTTGGACTTCATCTCATTGGGTGTTTCACTGCTCTTCGGTGTTGGTGGCCTGCCACACGTGCTGATGCGTTTCTACACCGTTCCTACTGCGGTCGAGGCGCGTCGTTCAGTGACCTGGGCTATTGTCATTATCGGCTCGTTCTACCTGATGACCTTGGTTCTGGGTTACGGCGCGGCGGCACTGGTTGGCCCGGATATCATCGTTGACGCCCCAGGCGGCGCAAATGCGGCTGCACCACTGCTGGCCCTTGAATTGATGGGACCAATCTTTATGGCCGTCGTTGCCGCGGTGGCATTCGCAACAGTGCTTGCGGTCGTGGCAGGTTTGACGATTACGGCATCCGCTTCGGTGGCTCACGATATTTACGACGCGGTGCTTCGCGACGGTGAGGCATCGGAAGAATCCCAGGTTCGTATTTCCCGCATTACCGTGATCGTGCTTGGATTTGCCTCGGTTGTTCTGGGCATCTTGGCGATGGAGCAGAACGTGGCTTTCTTGGTTTCGTTGGCCTTCGCTATTGCAGCCTCCGCAAACTTGCCGACGATCCTGTACTCGTTGTACTGGCGCAAATTCAATACCACCGGCGCTATTGCCTCGATGTACACCGGTCTAATCGGCTCCCTGTTGTTGATTTTCTTCTCGCCAGCCGTTTCTGGCACCGAATCTTCGATGGTGCCGGGCGCAGACTGGGCAATCTTCCCACTGACTTCTCCGGGTCTGGTTTCCATTCCACTGGCCTTCCTGGCTGGTTACTTGGGTACCGTGCTCTCTAAGCCGGACAACCTTGACCATTTGGCAGCAGAAATGGAAGTTCGTTCGATGACAGGCGTGGGTGTGGAAGCGCCAGTTGATCATTAAAGCTGCTCGCAGCGAACTAGCTAGTGACTGCTAGCTCTCTACAGAAATCCCTTAGCGTAGGTTAACGTTAAGGGATTTTGCTTTTGTAGGATATGTATTTGTGACGCGCTCAAAAGATTTCGGAAACGCAGGTTCCACCTCATCGACGCCGCAGGTTTCAGCCGTTCAGTCTGGTTCTGGACTGCTCGGGATTAAGGTTTTGAGTTGGGGCCTTTTAACATCGGCAGTGGCGGTGATCGTCGCTGTGGCGTTCGTTGGCTCCCATAGCGGAATGAGTGCTTCGCATCTGTCGGTCAGCCCGAACGGAGAATTATCTGATGCCCGAGCTTCCGTCGATCGAAGTGGGCATGACGTTGCTAAAACCAGGGGCAACGATTCCGCAAGTTTTGGGTCGGGTGAAGAAAAGGCAGAGCCAGCTTCCGGGGGGTCGAGGAAGGCTAATCGTTCTGAACTAACTGAGGACAGCAATATCTTGCGTCCGAAGAAAATTGATTTCGTGGAAAATCAACAGGGTAGCCAGTTCACCTTGTATCGATTTTCTGATAATTCCAAGCTTGGCAGCACCAGCGATCGCATGGCGCGCCCGGCCTTATCATTGGCGAAATTGTTTATAGCGGAATATGTCCTAGAAAATGGCGATGAATCAGATAAAAAGCTTGTCGACGCTATGATTACCGAATCGAGTGATGCAGCGGCCGACAAACTGTGGGCGCAATATCCGGAATCCATCGACGAAGTTGCAGAAGACTATCGATTGTTTTCGACGCGAGCCGGCACCAAGTGGGGTTTTTCTGTCACGTCTACCTACGACGTAGTCAGCTTCATCGCACAAATCAAAGATGAAGATCCGAAACATCCACTATTAGAAATGATGAAACGTACAGTCCCCGTGGCAGCTGACGGATATGAGCAGGACTTTGGCACCGCTAAGTTGCCTGGAGTGCAAGGGACGAAATGGGGCTGGTCGGACGATCGCAGCCTGCATTCCTCGGTCTCGTTCGGCAAAGATTTTGTAGCTGCTGCCGCAATCACCGGTAGTGCAGATGACCTCTCCGAAATCACGGAGAAACAGTTCATTCCGTATCTGAAATAACGCTGTTTGCCCCTGGCTGTTGTCGATCCAGCCACCTAGCGGCGGTTTAGAGCCCGAATTGTTTTGCAAGGTGCGCGTTATCCTGTGCAAGTTTCAGCAACTCTTGCACCGTGCGCGCGCCTTGCTGTACTGCAGGGTCAGAGCTGAGCCGTTGCAGCTCGGCAACATTCGGTGGCGTCGTGCTACCTGGAATAGCTGGGAATTGACCTGGTGTGTTCTGCTGTGGGCCTTGTGGGAGACGCTGATTTTGGTTATTTTGCGGGGTCCGTCCCGCACCAGAGGCAACGCCTGGCTTCCACTGGCCCCAATCATGAGCGTAGACATTATTAATGTCGCAGACCACGCCACCAATAGTTTGCTGCTTATTCTGCGGCAGCTGATGGATAGTCGTGCGGGGGTGGATTTTTCCTCCAGAACCCCAGTCATGCATCCAGAAGTAGGAGCCAATGCCGTCTTTGATAGCCCAGTCGATGACGTTGTAGTTGCCGTAGATTCCGGCAGAATATCCGGCAGCCTTCAGTAGTGCTTCAAAAGCACGGAGGTAGGGGGCAATCAAAGAATCGTATTCGCCCCGGGTGGGGTTGTCATCAATTGCAATATAGATAGGACGGCCGGTTGGGCCACCTGCGCTGCGATGCAGAGCGATTGCCTTTGGTGCGTGGGTGGCGGCGCCTAAGGCGCCTTGTTTCCAGTCTGCAGTTGCGGCGCGGCCGAATTGGTAAACCGAGGCGGTTTCCAGGCCGAGTGCTGCCAGGTTGTTGGTTTCCGTGGCGCTGACGGGTTTGCCTAGCATCCACTCTGCGCCTGGTCGGCGTTCAGAGACATAGCGTACGGCACCGAGGAAGCCGCCGTCCTTGATGGCACGGGCAGAAGGTACGCCGGCGGCGTAATCGAGCACCCGGCCCAAGATCGGGCCAGGGCCGTTTGCTGCTGCAGCGTGTGGGGTAGCGATAGTTGTGCTGGTGCTGGCAAAAGCACCAGCTATCGCGAGGGCGCCGGTAGTGCGGAGTAGAGAGCGTCGGCTGAAATTGCGACCGGTATTCATCAAGATTCCTCCAATCAGGAATGAACAATCGTCACAACAATATCAGTAGTAACAACAGTTTCGGGGTTAAAACGCGAGTGCTGGCGCGCTAAGTTATCGCTTAAGGGAGCTAGGAGTTCAGGAGTTGAAACTCTTAAAAAATAAAACGTTGCAAAAGGCGTGAACCAGTGAACCAGTCCGGGCTGCAATAGGCTTTGCACAGACCTCATAAAACCCCTAAAACCAAGGCCTAAGCGCCCGAGAAAACAAGAAATCTCGAGCCATCATAGGAATGATGTCTCGAGATAACACGAAATATCCCAGGGAAAAATGTGCCCCAGAGTGGATTCGAACCACCGACACCGGCTTTAGGAGAGCCGTGCTCTATCCCCTGAGCTACTGGGGCCGACACTGGCCGAGTATTCCGGCCAGCCATTAGCTTAGCGCACACGAAAATTTCGGGCGAACGCGCGGGTGTGGCGCTGGCGCAAACAATAGTTTGCCACCAACACTACAGCGTTAGCCTTGTAGTTCTTCCAATTTCTTTGCTACATCACTGGCAGGTGGGTTCGTCATCGAGGAACCATCAGAAAACAGCACCGTTGGAATGATGCGGTTGCCATCGTTGACAGACTCGATCCACGGGTTGGCGTTTTTGGCTTGGCCTTCTTCCGAGTCTGGATCGATCACCGCAAATGGGGTGCCATTGGCTTCCAAATCACCGATCAGCTTGCGGCAAAACGGGCACCAGCTGGCAGCAAAGATGGTCACGTCGTGGGAAGTTTCCGGAATTTTTACGTCAGACATTTAGGCTGCAGCCTTTCGTTCGTAGGTTAAGAATCGATACTTGAGCGGTAAATCACTGGGCTCATGCCCCGGAATTTGCAAGTGTCCATTCGCAGAGACTTGCCAATCGCTATCTGCTACCAGACCGAAATCATCGGGAACATCAGGAGCATACACGGCCCGCTGCCCGTAAATGCTACCAATATTCGCCCCCATCAGGGTGATCTCTAACCGGTCGACATCGCCCAAGGTTGCCTCGTAGACTTTGCCACCGCCCAGAATCCATGCGGTGTGTAACTGCGCGACGTCGGCAAGCGAGCCGATAACCTCTGCGCCAGCAGACCAGCTACCTGGGCTTGCCGACGACAATACGTAGTTGTCCCGCCCAGGTAGTGGGCGGAACTGCTGGGGAAGCGACTGCCATGTCTTGCGTCCCATGATCACCGGCGCGCCCGTGGTGATTTCTTTGAAATGCGCGAGATCCTCCGGCACATGCCACGGCATGGCCACCCCGTCGCCAATAATTCCGTCGAGCGACTGTGCCCAAATTGCTCCCAGCATGGTCACTACACCGAGACCTGGGCTTTGATCGACGGGTGCGGGTCATAGCCCTCGACCGCGATATCGGAAAAATCATAATCGAAAATGCTGGCAGCTTTGCGCAAACGCAGTTGTGGGTAAGCGCGTGGCTCGCGGCGTAGTTGCTCACGTACCTGATCGAAATGATCGTTGTAGATATGGCAGTCGCCACCGGTCCAGATCAGCTCGCCAACTTCCAGCCCAGCCTGTTGGGCGAGCATATGCGTCAGTAAAGCGTAGGAAGCGATGTTGAAAGGCACACCCAAAAACAGGTCCGCGCTGCGCTGGTAAACCTGTAGTGAGAGCCTGCCGTCCGCGACGTATAATTGGAACAATAAATGGCAGGGCATCAATGCCATGTCATCCAATTCGGCGACATTCCAAGCACTGACTACCATGCGCCGTGAATCCGGGTTTTTTCGCAGGCTTTGGACGGCTTGGGCGATTTGGTCGATATGCCCGCCATCTGGGGTTGGCCACGAACGCCATTGCACGCCATAAACCGGCCCTAATTCACCTTTATCATCGGCCCATTCATTCCAAATGCGCACACCGTTCTCCTGCAACCACGCCACGTTGGAATCGCCGCGCAAAAACCACAACAGCTCACCGATTACCGCGTGGAAATAGACTTTTTTGGTGGTTAACAGCGGGAAGGATTCAGCTAAGTTATACCGCAACTGTCGGCCGAACACGCTGGTGGTCCCGGTTCCAGTGCGGTCCTGCTTAGCTGTGCCGTTGTTTAGGACATCACGCAATAAATCCTCGTATGGAGTGCGGATCGCATCGCTAGCCGCTTGGTAGTGGGCGCTACTCGTGGGGTCAATTTCGGAGCTAGTTGCCGGCTTAGTCATGAGCCACAGTTTACTAGCGCGTACCCATCGCTGCCGATTAACAACCAGTCATGTACAGCTAGACATGAACAACCAGGCATGAACAACTAGCCATAGACAGTGAACGATTAATAGCGGCCGTTGGCTGCTTTGTAGTCCGCGATATGGCCCAACATGTCGTCGGCAAGTTCTTTCCGGCAGATCAACAAATCCGGGATATAGGTATCGGCGCGGTTGAACCGGTGCTGCGAACCGTCCAGGCGGCTAACGTGCAAACCGGCAGCTTGTGCCACTCCGACGGGAGCGGCCTGGTCCCACTCATATTGCCCACCGGAATGGATATAGGCATCAACGTCGCCTAACAGGACTTTCATTGCTTTAGCGCCGGCAGAACCCAGCCTTACGGTCTGCAAACCCATGTGCTTGCTGACGTAGTCTGCAATTTCTGGAGGGCGGTTACGTGAGACCACGATGCGCCGCGAAAACGGACCGGACACCGCGCGCACATCAGACGAACGGAACACCACACCTAGGTCAGGTAGGCCGACGGCGGCATGCAGCGGCACTCCGTCTTCGACTAGCGCGATATGCACGGCCCAGTCCTGGCGGCCGGTGGCGAACTCTTTTGTGCCATCGAGCGGGTCGACAATCCAAACCCGTTTTTTCTGCAGTCGCGTGGGATTATCCTTGGCCTCCTCGGATAAAAAACCATCGTCTGGGCGATGCTGAGCAAGCACGCGCGCGATCCAGTTTTGGGCCAGCTCGTCACCAGCTTGCGCGAGCTCCTTATCCCGCAACAAACCAACCCCACGGATTCCTTTGAGAATTTCCCCGGAACCCTGGGCTAAAAGGTTGGTGAGTCGAACATCTGATAACACGCCTGTCATGCCCCATACTGTAGCCGTAGAGTGGGCCTCATGCCTGATGACGTCCTATCTCGTTTCAGCCCGCCAGTGGCAGGCTGGTTTCGTGAAGTCTTTGCTCGGCCCACGCCCGTGCAACGACAAGCCTGGCAAGCGGTTTCTGAAGGGAAAAACGCGCTGGTTGTGGCCCCAACGGGGTCTGGTAAAACTCTGGCGGCGTTCTTTTGGGCGCTTAACGGGCTCATCGCCGGCGATGGTCAGCTTAGCCTGCCGGTTGGAAACAGCCAGGTCTCTCTTGCCGACGCGGGCAAACCCGGGGTTAAAGTGCTGTATATTTCGCCGCTGAAAGCCTTGGGCGTCGACGTTGAACGAAATTTACACGCCCCACTGACCGGCATTGAACGGGTTGCACAACGTCTCGGTATGGATACCCCAGCGGTCAGCATCGGAGTACGCAGTGGTGATACCCCGCAAGCAGAACGTGCGCGGCAACTGCGCCGCCCGCCGGATATTTTGATCACTACCCCCGAATCGGCTTATCTCATGCTCACGGGTAAAGCCGCCGGGATTTTAACGACCGTTACCACCGTGATAGTCGATGAAATCCATGCGCTAGCTGGGAGCAAACGTGGGGTGCACCTAGCGCTCACACTGGAACGATTGGCGCGCATCGCCGGCGACCCACAACGAATCGGTTTGTCTGCCACGGTGCGCCCGATTGAATCCGTGGCGCAGTTTTTGGGTGGTGACCGAGCCGTCGAAATTGTTGCTCCACCAGCGCAGAAGGCTTGGGAACTTGCTGTGCGCGTGCCGGTAGATGACATGTCAGATTTACCGGTACCGGAACAAGCCTCGACGATTGGGGAGATGACGGTCGATGATCCATTGGGGTTAAGCAGCGGTGGTGCGCCCGACGCTGTTAGCTCTACCTTTGCTAGTGATTCTGCGTTTGCTAGTGATTCGGCGTTGCCAACCGCGAAATCAATCTGGCCACATATCGAAGCTGAGCTCTACCAAACCATCATGGGATACAACTCCACTCTGGTGTTTGTGAATTCCCGGCGAACCGCAGAGCGACTGACCTCACGTCTCAACGAACTCTATGCCGCTGAGCATGCCCCAGAATCACTGTCGACGTCGACGCGCCGGGACCCCGCGCAGTTGATGAAACACACTGATATCGCGGGTACTGCGCCATCAGTTATTGCCCGCGCACACCACGGCTCGGTCTCTAAAGATGAACGTGCGCAGACGGAATCCCTGCTGAAACAAGGTGCGTTGAAAGCTGTCGTCGCGACCAGTTCATTGGAACTAGGCATCGATATGGGGGCAGTCGAACAGGTAGTGCAAGTAGAATCACCGCCGTCGGTGGCCTCCGCCTTGCAGCGAGTTGGCCGCGCCGGCCACAGCGTAGGGGCCGTTTCAAAAGGAGATTTTTACCCGAAGCACCGCGCGGATCTCTTACAAACTGCAGTCACCGTCGGCCGGGTAGCCCCAGGATTGATCGAAAAGATCCATGTTCCACGCAATCCTCTGGACGTGTTGGTGCAGCAGACCATCGCTGCGGTAGCAGTGGAAGATCTGGACGTAGATGAATGGTTTACTACTATTCGTCGCGCCTGGCCGTATCGTGATTTGGACCGCGATGTCTTCGAATCGGTGCTAGATCTGGCCAGCGGGCTTTACCCTAGTACCGATTTTTCTGAGTTGAAACCGCGCATTGTGTTTGACCGGGTGCGCAATACTTTGTCTACCCGGCCTGGTTCGCAACGAGTGGCGGTAACAAGCGGCGGCACTATCCCGGATCGTGGCATGTTCGGGGTTTTTCTAGCGGGTACGACAGACACAGCCACTGGAGCTAGCACCACTCGCGGCGACACGACCGGCAAAGCCACCCCGCGCCGGGTCGGTGAGCTAGACGAAGAAATGGTGTACGAATCCCGCGTCGGGGATGTTTTCACTCTAGGCGCGAGCAGCTGGCGCATCGAAGACATCACGCGTGATCAAGTTATCGTGACTCCCGCGCCGGGCCACACTGGGCGTCTGCCGTTTTGGAGCGGTGATCAGCTAGGACGTCCCTATGAGCTGGGATTAGCTTTGGGCGAGTTTCGACGCGAAGCCCACCGAAAACGAGAGGCTTTGCTGGATGAGCTTCCACTAGATGAGCGTGCGCGAGCTAACGTGTTGGGGTATTTGGATGAGCAATACGAAGCAACTGGACTGATCCCGGATGAAAAAACACTGGTCCTGGAACGTTTTCGTGACGAACTCGGTGACTGGCGCGTCGTCTTGCACAGCCCTTTTGGGCGTGGCGTCAACGCTGCCTGGGCATTGGCGGTTGGTGCGCGCATTGCGGACAACACCGGTATGGATGCCCAAGCAGTGGCCGGTGATGATGGCATTGTGCTGCGAGTGCCTGAAGGCGAGCAGCAGCCAGATGCGTCACTGTTTATCTTCACTACTGATGAGATCGAAGACATAGTGACCAATCAAGTGGGCAATTCCGCACTATTTGCTTCGCGGTTTCGTGAATGTGCGGCACGTGCGCTGTTATTGCCGCGCTACAACCCTGGCAAACGCGCCCCGCTATGGCAGCAGCGGCAAAAGGCAGAACAACTGCTGGACGTGGCACGGAAGTATCCGTCTTTTCCTATCATTTTGGAAACCGTGCGCGAATGCTTACAAGATGTCTATGATCTTCCTGCATTAAATGAGGTCACCCGTGCTATTGCTCAGCGCAATATTCGGATTGCGGAAGTGACCACGGAGCAACCGTCGCCATTTTCTTCGTCGTTGTTGTTTAATTACACCGGCGCGTTCATGTATGAAGGCGATAGCCCACTGGCTGAGAAACGGGCAGCGGCGCTGTCATTGGACCCAAGCTTGCTGGCAAAGCTACTGGGCACGGTGGAGCTACGTGAACTCTTGGATCCGAGTGTGATCACGGCGGTGCATGAATCGCTGCAGCACACTGCGCCAGATCGCCGAGCGCAGACAGCAGAACAATTAGCCGATACCCTGCGACGCATCGGACCCATCCCGGTTGTACGGTTTGCTGAATATGCAGAGATCTCTGTCGCCAGAGCCCGGAGCGAGTTGGGCTCACGTGTGATGTTGGTGCGCATGGTGGGCGAGGACTATCTGGCGCAATCCCACGATGCAGCGTTACTTCGCGACGGACTAGGAATACCAGTACCACCCGGCGTGCTGGCACCTACTGAGACCATTGATGATGCTCTCGCACAATTACTAAAGCGCTGGTCTCGGGCACGAGGCCCATTTGTAATACACGATGCTGCGCAAGCATTCGGCCTAAGTATCTCCAGTGCCTGGCATATCGTACAAGGACTAGCTGCCAGCGGTGAGCTAGTGGAAGGCCACTACCGCCAAGGGATTGACGAACTGGAATATTGCGCTTCGGGAGTATTAAAGCAGATCCGTTCGCGCTCGTTAGCTGCGGCCCGCAAAGCGCAAAAACCCGTGAGTGAGTCAGCGTTTGCTCGCTTCTTATTAGATTGGCATCAGATAACCGCGATACCTGGCGGTGCGCCCGGCACAGTTGGGACTACAGGCCCTCGTACTTCCCAGGCGAGTGCAACGGAGCAAGGGCTGCGCGGGGCGGATGGGGTTTTCGCAGCAGTCGAGCAATTAGCCGGGGTACGGTTGCCGGCGAGTGCTTGGGAGCATCTGGTGCTGCCGTCCCGGGTACCCGGTTTTAGCCCGCGTCACCTCGACGAACTCACCAGCAATGGGGAAGTGCTGATCCGCGGAGCGGGGCAAGCTGGGAGCAATGACCCTTGGATCATGTTGCTGCCTGCTGAATATGCGGCGCAGCTCGCGCCAATTGCGGATGGGGAAAACCCGAATCTGTCGGCCGTGCAGCAAGGCATCGTCGACGTCTTGCACAATGGTGGTGGCTATCTGTTTGCGGATATCGTCGACCAGCTAAGCCTGCATTCTAGTGATGCAGTTCGCGAGGGCCTATGGGGCCTGGTTGATCTTGGGATGGTCAGCCCGGATAGTTTTGCTCCGCTCCGCGCACGGCTGGCGGGTGGTACGGGCAGGGCACACAAAGCTAAGCGACAGCCCCGTCGCTCCCGCTTGCGCTTGGGACGCACGAGTTTCGCCACCGGGCAGAATGCCCGGCCAGCTCAGGCTACACCGCCGGATATGGTGGGGCGTTGGGCACTGACAATACCTGCCGACACCGACGCCACGGCACGTTCGGTAGCCCAAGGCGAGGCCTGGCTCGACCGTTATGGTGTGGTCAGTCGTGGCAGCATTGTATCCGAGGATGTGACTGGTGGATTCGCCCTGGCATACAAAGTATTGAGTGAGTTTGAATCCACCGGTAAAGCCCAACGTGGGTATTTCATTGAAGGGCTGGGTGCAACACAGTTTTCGACGCCCGCAATGGTGGACCGGCTACGCGGTTGTGATGATGCTCCAGACGTACACGGGTGGCCGTCGGGAACAGCGCAGCCGAGCATAGTTCTGATAGCCGCCACTGATCCGGCGAATCCCTACGGGGCGGCGTTGGATTGGCCGTGTGCGGACGGTGAGACAGCAGATACCGGAAGCACTGCTCGTGCCCGTCCGTCCCGTGCTGCTGGTGCCCTGGTCGTGCTTGTCGACGGATTATGTTTGGCGCATCTGAGCCGAGGCGGAAAAACCTTGACGACGTTTTTCGAAGCTTTACCAGAAGGCATCGAACAGGATCCGACACAATTATTGGTGACTGCGCTACAAGCTGGATTGGAAAAAGAATGGATCCGTCCGTTGATTATCGAAAAAGCCAATGGAACAGCAATCCTGGGGTCCGCACTGGCAATTTCTATGCGAGAACATGGCGCTAAACTCAGCCCGAAAGGTATCCGGCTGGGAAACTAGTCTGCTTCACTGGTTGCTGCAAGGATCCAAGCAGAGTTTGCTGCAGTAGCCGCTGCAAAATGTAGTGCGGCGGCTGTTGTCCTGGTCGAATAAGCGAAACCAAAAAATTCTCTGAAACGGAGGCAGTCTCGATATGCCAGAAGGCGATTCCGTCTTGCAGCTCTCCCAGCGCCTGCAATTTCTTGTAGGCAAGACAGTCACGCATACTTCTCTGCGCACCCCGCGCTATGCAACCCACGACTTCTCTGGTGCACGCTGCACAAAAATCTGGCCTTATGGAAAATACTTATTCATGCTTTTCGAGGAGCATATTCTGGCTACGCACCTGAAAATGGAAGGCAGCTGGGCGATGCACCTGGTTGGGGACAAATGGCGCAAGCCTGGCTACACCGCGCGGGTCGTACTGCGATTTGCGCATCAACCGCGCGACATTGAAATCGTGGGGCATCAGCTTGGCTTAGTGCGCGTGTTGCCGGTTGCTGATTATCAACGATTCATCGCAGATTTAGGGCCAGATATTTTAAGTGATGATTGGGAAGACAGCGGTGCAGACAGCGATGTAGGGGAGCAGTATAACGAAGGCCGGGAGGCCAGAGAGACTGGTAGCGCAGAGACGCTACGCCGAATTATGCAACAACCGCATCGCCCCATCGGCACTGCGCTCCTGGACCAAACCAACCTGGTTGGTATTGGCAATGAGTATCGAGCAGAAATTTGTTTTCTGGCTGGAGTTCACCCAGCAAGTCGCGTCGGCAAGCTCGGCTACGAGCGGGTAGCCGAAATTTTGGAGATTGCGCGGCGGATCATGTGGGCGAATAGGCACGAACCGGTACGGGTGACCACCGGAATTAAACGCGCCGGGGAGACAACCTATGTGTTTGGGCGTAATAATCGGCCCTGCCGACGCTGCCGCAGCCTCATCGTGTCAGATTCACTCGGCGGGCCGGACCAGAAACAGCACGGTGGAATCGCCGGTGAACTCGAGCGCATAATCTGGTGGTGTCCACAGTGCCAACCGTTGCTGGATTAGCTGTTGTTTTGACGCTGTTTCCGATACCAACGCAGCAAGTGGTCTGTCGAACTGTCGCCGGAATCGATTTTTTCCGCGCCGGAAACTGCCGGCAAGAGCTCGTCCGCCTGGGTTTTTCCGAGCTCAACTCCCCATTGGTCGAAGGAGTTCACGTCCCATATCACGCCTTGCACAAAGGTGATGTGTTCGTACAACGCGATCAGGCTGCCCAGTACCTCCGGGGTTAATTTCGGCGCCAGAATCGTGGTAGTGGGGCGGTTACCAGGCATCACCAGATGGGGCACTAATTCTTCCGCGACGCCTTCGGCAGCAACTTCTTGCGCGGTCCGACCAAAGGCCATGACTTTTGATTGCGCGAAGAAATTACTCATCAACAAATCGTGTAAAGAACCTTCACCGTCGATAGCTGCTAAATCATTATGCGGGCGGGCGAAGCCAATGAAATCGGCTGGAATGAGATGCTTGCCCTGGTGCAGCAACTGGAAGAACGCATGTTGGCCGTTGGTTCCCGCCTGGCCCCAGTAGATTTCGCCGGTGGTATAGTCCACGCCTGTGCCGTTACGGCGCACGGATTTGCCGTTAGATTCCATGGTCAGTTGCTGTAAGTAAGCGGGGAAACGGCGCAGGTGCTGCGAATAAGGCAAAATTGCGTGGCTGGCTGCTCCATGGAAATTCGTGTACCACACGCCCAACAACCCCATGAGCACGACGACGTTATCGCTTAAGTCTGTGCGGTAGAAATAGTCATCGATGGCATGAAAACCATCCAGGAACCGGCGGAAATCTTCCGGCCCAATGCACAGCATCAGCGATAACCCGATCGCGGAAGTTACTGAATAACGGCCACCAACCCAATCCCAGAAAACAAACATATTGTCTGGGTCGATACCGAATTCGCGGACCTTGTCTGCATTGGTAGATACCGCCACGAAATGCTGTGCCACCGCATCCGCGCTGCCGAGTTTGTCGATGAGCCAACGCCGAGCAGCCGTGGCATTAGACAGTGTTTCTTGGGTACCGAACGATTTTGAACTGACGATAAACAAGGTGGTTTCTGGATCTACCACGCCCAAGGTGTCGCTCATGTCCGCTGGATCCACGTTGGAAACATATTCTGCGTGAATTCCTGCGGTGTTGTATTCCTGGAGCGCTAGTGCGGCAAAGGCTGGGCCGAGATCTGAACCACCGATGCCGATATTCACAATGGTCCGGATTTGCTTGCCAGTAAACCCGGTGCGGGTGCCATCCCGCAGGGAAGTGGCAAAGCGCTCCATTTTTTCCAGTTCGGTGTGGACATCCTGGGTGATGTTCTGGCCGTCTACGAGTAGATCTTGTGTGCCCTGTGAGAGAAAAGACCCAGGTGCCCGGAGTGCGGTGTGTAAGACAGCGCGGTCTTCGGTGTTGTTGATGTGTACGCCGGAGAAAAACTTCTCCCGGGCTTCGCGCAGACCGGCGCGCTCGGCGAGAGCCAACAAGTGGTTATGAATGTTGTCATCGATCCAGTTTTTTGACAGGTCGAGGTGTAACTCGCCGGCAGAAAAAGACCACCGACGGGCACGATCTGGATCCGACTGGAACAACGAGCGAAGATGGAAATCCTGCTCGTCGGCCAGAGCTTGGAGACGCTGCCATTCTGGGGTGGTGGTTATCGATGCAAAAGAACTCACGTCGTTAAATGATACCGACTTCCGCTCGTACGCACGACAGCTGCCCGCCAGTTTCGGGTACACGAGACAGCGGTTTTATCCCATAGCTGCCAACCCTGATGCTCGGTGGTGTGCGGATGGTGCGCCGCGGCACGATCGGGGGTGCTGACTGCTTTGGTCGGATGGCCGGCTGAGTGGTGTTCCGTGGCGGGGGAAGCGGTCTCGACTTGCACGGTGGTGCGTGTAATTCCGTACTTGGTGCGCAAAACGTTTTCGACGTGGCGCAGAACTATCTCGTGTTGCCGGGTGGCGACGACATGCACCGTGGCCACTGCATCTGATCCAGTCAAAGACCACAGGTGCAGGTCATAAACCTGCTGCACGCCAGGAATGCGCAGTATTTCGCGCTGGATTGCCACAGAGTCTAATCCGGCCGGGGCATGCTGCATTAGTACCGAGAATGATTGTTTTAACAGGTGCCAGCAGCGGGGCAACAAGACTGCCAGGATGAGCACGGACACCGCAACATCCGCACCGTTCCAACCAGTTGCCCAGACCACCCCGGACGCAAAAATGACTCCGATGGAACTGAGCATATCTGAGATGATGTGCAGGTAAGCGCCTTTGATATTCAGCGAACTCTGCGATGGCTTGTGCAGCAATAGCATTGCTAGCAGGTTGGCTAGCAGACCGATTGTAGCGACGACCATCATGACTTCGGCGGAAAGTTCAGCGGGATAGTGAATCCGTCGGAGCGCGGCGATCACGATCCACACTGCAATAGCCATCACTAGTAAAGCGTTGAGTGCAGAGGCTAGAACCTCGGCACGCGCAAACCCGTAGGTTGCCAGCTGGGTAGCTTTGCGCTGACCCCACCACATTGCGAGACCTGCCATGACCAAGCCGACGGAATCAGTGGCCATGTGCCCAGCGTCGGCAAGCAAAGCTAGCGATCCCGACCAGAACGCGCCGACGATCTCTGCAACCAAAATTATGGTGGTCAACACAATGACGGCTACGAGGCGTACACCCGTTGCCGCGCCATGATGACAGTGGCCTGGTCCGTGTTGGCCCTGGCGTTGCGGACAAGATTGACTTGCGTGCGCAGTTTCTGGGGAATGTGTACACATATGCAAAACTGCTCCTTCCTGGTTGCAGTTAGTTCGTGAATTAACTGCGCGAGTTGGGGCGAGTCATCATGAACTGGTGCGGACTAGTGGTTGTGCGAATCAGCAGATTCTTCTGCGATATCAATCTGGCCAGTGTTTGGGTCATAGGTGATGGATCCGTGCTGGAATTTCACACGGATTGGGGTGGTGCCGTCATAGTTTTCCGGGGTGCTCGTCGGCAAGCCCAGCGTGTTGACCGCCCCGTTTGCCCAGGCGCGTGCGATTTCTCCCCAAAGTGCTTGGGTTCCGGTTTCCTCGGAATCGACGATCACACCGTTGTCGAAGACAGCGAAGTCAACGTCTGCGCCTAAACCGGTGTTTGCACCAGCAGTGCCAATGCCAGTGATCGGTGTACCCAAGACGGGCCCCAGTAGGGCGTTAATGCGTGCCCATGTCTGCTCAATGTTGGAATCGCCGCTCAACTTCACTACGCGCCCGACCAGACCGGGAATATCACCGAGATTGAGCCCAGGCAGTACTTGGAGTTGTGCCAGGTTATTTGCATCACCGGGCAGGCTGCTGGTTTGAGAGTTTTTCAGCAAAGTCATAACGATTGGGGCGATCACACCAATTGCAGTGGCAGCGAGCTTAGCGAGATCCTGGCCACCATTGCCATTTGGCGACGACGGACGTTGCGGAGGTGTGCTTTGCGGAGGTGTATTTTGCGGTTGGTTGCCCGGCTGGCTCGGTGTGCCACCTGGATTTCCCGCGATCATGCTGGAAACTCGGCTATAGGCCTGGTTGGTTGCGGCGCGGATCGATGCCCACTGTTTGACAGCTTCATCGCCGGGACACTCGGTGTTGACGACATCGCGGTGGCCGTGGAAACGGTTGAACGTCCGAGTGTCGCCAGCAGGGTAGCGGGCGTATTGGCTACCTCCGGAGGTCAGCGATACGGTACCGGACGGGTCGAAGCCAGATTGTGCTGCGCGCCAGCCAGCGATTTGGCCGACGGAGTCGATTGTCGGCTGTGGAACCGGCGCGATTTGGTGGTTGCCAATCATTGCGATCCCAAAGGTTCCGGTGTTGTACCCACCTGCATGGGCGCCGAGTACACCGGCGTTCAAGCCATCGCGGCGGCCTTCATAGATGGTGCCGAACTTGTCGACGAGTGCGTGGTAGCCGATATCGCACCAGCCCAAAGATTGTGTGTGGTACTGGTATGCGCCACGGACCTGTGCCGCAGCGGATTCTCTGGTGTAATTATTAACCCCTGCGGTGTGGTGCAGTGTCATGGCTTTGTAATCCATACCGGTTGGCCCACAGTTGCCGCGGAAAGATTCGTTGGCGCCCCATGCCTGACGGGTGACCACACTGGGCAGGCCAACGGCAAGGTTTGCGGTCGGCTGAATACCGGCCGGGGTTGCACCTTCTTTGCCATTGACGAAAACGGCGTTGAGCTCTTCAGCTTTTGGTAATGGTGCGACACCGACAGCGTTATCAGTGTGCGTGAGGTCTACAGAATCAGTTACTGGTTGGATTATGCCTTCGGAGGTTTCTAAGCCAGCTTTGGGGGTCGTGATCTGTGGTGTTAGCTCTGGGGCATGATCGTCGTAGTCAGCATGGTCACTGTGATCACTGTGGTCATCATGATCATCATGATCATTATGGTCACTGTGGTTATCGTGGACTTCGGCACCATAAAGGTCCACTCCAGCCAGAGAAACCTGCACCTTGTTGGTTGGAGCAACATAGATCAACTCGGTGCCTTGTTGCGTGGCCTCATCGGGGTTGGGAAGCGGGTGGGTTTCTAGCCATGGGCCCCAAGAGCCATCGGCTGCTTGTGCGCGGAAGAATGCGAGAACGTCACGGTTGCCTTTCCAGGTCAGCGCAAAGGAATCAAATTCTTCTTCTTGCGTAAATTCTTGCACGGCGCGTGATTCACCTTCTGCAGGGCTGTCATGCTGGTGACCATGATCATGACCGTGGTCGTGAGCTCCTTGGGTAGCAATCGCGGGATCGTCGACGACGGTTGTGGTACCACTGGAAAAGCTTGTGGTTTTCAGGGTGGCTTCGACTGGTTGTTCACCTGCGCTTTGTGTATTCAGCACGTGGTTGCCGCCGAATGCAGCAGCCGCTACGAGGGCGGAGGTACTGGTTAGTGCGATCGTTGGCGTGAGCCAGCGGGGGCGGGAAGGAGATAAGCGTCTACGCATCTTCATGATGGACTCCTTGTATCTATAAACGAGGGTTTATGCATTTCCAGGTGCAGTAAGGTTAATGCAATTTAGTTCATGCAACTGAAGTTACAAGTGTTACGGGTGTTAACGATGTTTCGACACGCCCATAAAGAGCGCAAAACATTGGGGCAACCTGGTTTATGCGACTGCTAGCCCAAGTTGAGGTCTGCAGGTTAGAAAGACCGGCTTGAGTTCAGAGGGGCGCTGCAACGACCTCTAGAATCCAAGTGGAGTCTGGAAATACGAAAACCCGCAAACACCGTAAGGTGTTCGCGGGTTGTGTGCTGCTGAGAATCTTAGGTTGATAGGTTTCTCAGGCTTGTTAAATTGAAGATGGGCGCCAGCCGGCGTCCGGCCAGCAGTGGAACTCTCCGCCTTGGTAGAGCAGCGGGGCTACCGATGCGTCGGAATCGCATTCTTCCACTGTTACGATCACGATGGTGTGGTCCCCAGCGGGGGTCTTGGACTGAATCGTGCCCGAAAACCAGGATGCAGCGCCAGAAATTACTGGAACATCGAGTGCAGTCCGGTGGGTTTTCACCCCAGCGAAACGGTCGATTCCTTTTCTCGCAAATTGCTGGGCCAGCGGTGCTTGACCTTGTGCCAGAACTGAAATTGCAACTGGGTTGCCTACTTTGAGTTTTGGCAGAGAGGAAGAATGATTGCCCACCGATAGCATGACCAGCGGCGGGTCTAGGGACAGCGAAGAAAAAGCGGAAACCGTCATCCCCGCATCTGCTCCCTCATGCAGCGTCGTTACCACCGTGGTGCCTTTCGGGAAGGCGCCCGATGCGCCACGCAACTTGTCTTTCAGACTGAAACCAGTGGTCGAATTGTTCGAATCTGTCACTGCTTAGTTTTCCTCGCGTGCCAATTGCCATTTCAGCTGGCCTTCGGAAGGCGACTGCACAGGAATGAACGTGGCCTCACGGTAACGGCGTGAGGCTGGCGATGATTGTGCATAGCCTGCGCCACCAGCTACTCGAATCTCTAGATTGGCGGCCTCTACAGCAGCCTCTGCCGCTCCCAACCGTAGGCGTAACAGGTCGGAGAATGCCACTTGTTGTCCGTTAGCAGATTTTTCCGCCAGGGACTCTTGGGTGTTAATCAATTCGGTGATCTTCTCGTAGGTCTTCGCGACGTCATCGGCGAATACCTCATTGATTCCGACAGTCTTGCCACTAGCTGCAGCGATTGCAGATTCTGCCACGCCTAAGCATTCCGAAGTTTGTAGCAGTAGAAATGTTGGGCGAACCTTCGGCAGATATTCTTTGAAGTTGGTGGTTAAAATATTTTCTTCTGGGACGAAGACTTCATTAAATTCCACCCATGCAGACGCGGTGGCATTCAAACCCAGCAACCCGAATGGGGTGCCAAGCGTGAGACCGTCGGCATTGCCGTCAACAACGAACAAAAGCTGCCCGCCCTGATCGGAGTGGGCACCAGATACGATGACGGAATCCTCTGCCAAGTTTGAAGCCCACTTCAATTTGCCGGATACGCGATACCCGCCGTCGACAGCCTGGGCCTGCAAATCGAGATCCCCTGCACCGGCAGCGAACTTAAATACGGAAGCCATGCCCGTGACGCCCGGTCGGGTACCGTTTTGGATGGCTTCGATCAGCTGTGGGTGCTGGCTGTCAGCGGCTTTCAGATAGGTCAAGACCATAAGGTCTGCCCAGGTGCTAAATGCGACAGAAAGATCCTCGCGTGCTAATCCACGGACCAGACGGATGGCGGACACCAGTTTGTCGATGTTGAGCAGACCATGTTGAGCCAATAGCTCTAGGCCGTAGCGCGCTGGCTTTTCACCCTTGTCGACGGCGGGTGCGTTTTCCTGCAGCGTTGCGCGGATCTTTTCGTCAAGCTCTAAAGGAGCTAGTTCAATGCTGTTTGCAGTAGTCATGAAAGTCGCCTTCATTGCGGGATTGGAGCCTAGTGATCCTAAGCTCCAATCGCATTAGTGGGAGCGGGCTGGTGTGCGGACTATACGAGCTCGTGAGTTAGCTTGGCTGGCCGGGTGTAGGTGTTCACCACTGGTGACCACTGAATAGCATCGGCAACCACTTTTTCGATGGTTTCGCGGTCGGCATCGCCGTCGACATCTACCTTCACGCGTACGTCAGAGACGCCTGGCCGGGCATCTTCGCGAGGAGAAACACCCCAAGTTGGGGAGATATCGATGTCAGACTCGATGTCGATGTTGATCTTGGTCAATGTGATCCCACGGTGGGTTGCAATCGCTTGGATACCTACGGAGATGCAAGCTGCTAGACCTGCCTGCGCAATTTCGGTTGGGTTTGGCGCGGAATCATCGCCGAGCAGTTTGGGTGGCTCGGAAACCAAGGTTGGTTTCAGATCGCGTACCTGGGTGTAATTGCGGAACTGGCCATCTGCTTCAGTGTGGGTGCGGATGACCTTTTTGCCACCTTCTGGGTTTTCGGCGTTTTTGTTGGCCATGGCCTGGAGGGACTCTCCATCGATAGGTGCCAGTGGCTCGCCGGCCTTGTGGTTCGGGGTGAGATCAGACATGAGAAACCTCCTTGTTGAGTGGTGATAAGCATTTCTGTTGATCACCTGTGAACTAACGTCAGAGTAGCACTCTCGGTCTGTTATTTTTAGACTAAGCTGTCTATGTTTTTGGCGTAGCCTGTCTCAAGACTGACGGAATTAGGGTTTTAGGTGGGGTGATGGTGTTGGATTTGTGTCAGAAAATGAATGCTCGATAGGTGAATAAAAATAGTTTAATTTGCGGTTTCCACGGCATACTAATGTCTGTGAAATACGTGTGATGCACCGCTTGGTCTGTTTTCGGTGGCGGATCTTAGGCAATTGTCGGGTGGGCTAGCCCAGGTGGCCACGCCCCAAGCGCAGCAGAGCATTGGCGATATCGGCGCCTTCATTGCCCAATTCGTCGCGAAAGTAATTGATGATTGCCACTTCGCGTGTATGTACCAGGCGGGTACCCCCGGAACTCATTCGGGTTTTGCCAATCGCTTGCGAAACTTCCGTGCGTCGTTTTATCGCGGACAAGATAATGTCATTCATCTTGTCGATTTCTTCCCGGTAAGCCGAAATTTCCTTGTCGGAGAGTGGATCGTCCGTCCCGGTAGGTGTGCGCACGGGGAAGTTTGCAGCCACAGCATCCATATCCATGTGTTTCATTCTACTGTGGTCGTAGTTACAACTTTGCACTAGACGGTGAAAAACTTGGCGAAATAGTAGTTTGGAAGCATTATGAATTCATCGCCGTTTCAGCCTCGCCCACATGACAGAGTGCCCCAGAACTCACCTGCACACAACCCCGAGCCATGGTTTTCCGGCTCGTCGCTACAGCCAATTCAGCAGTCGGGTGAGCAATTAGTCTCCGGGCTAAATGCGCAACAACGCGAAGCAGTTGAGCATTCTGGGAGTCCTCTGCTGATCGTCGCTGGTGCTGGTTCCGGGAAAACCGCGGTATTGACGCGGCGTATTGCTTACCTTATGCAGCATCGTGGCGTGGGGCCACAACAGATTTTGGCCATTACGTTCACGAACAAAGCCGCCCGGGAGATGCGTGAGCGTGTTGGCAGCCTCGTCGGGCCGGTTGCTGACCGTATGTGGGTCGCAACTTTTCACTCAACATGCGTGCGGATTTTGCGCCAACATGCCCAGCTTGTCGACGGCTTAAACACAAATTTCAGTATCTATGACGGTGATGATGCTCGCCGGTTGCTCTCTATGATCGCCAAGGAAATGAACCTGGATCTGAAAAAATTCACTGGGCGGGTTTTGGCAAATGCCATCTCGAACCTCAAAAATGAGTTGCAAGACCCTGCTGAGGCCGCCGCGGCGGCAGCAACAACGAAAAACCCTTTTGAGACGACCGTCGCAGAAGTTTATGCCGAGTATCAACGACGCCTTCGCGCAGCTAACGCGGTAGATTTTGACGATTTGATCGCAGAAGTCGTACGGATTTTCCAGCAACACGAGCAAGTAGCCGAATACTATCGCAGGCGGTTCCGGCACGTGCTTATTGACGAATACCAGGACACCAACCATGCACAGTATGCGCTGGTGGCAGCTCTCGTCGGCAAGGGAAACGGTGCCCGGTCGGGGCCAGAACAAATCAGTGCACCCGAGTTGTGCGTAGTCGGTGACTCGGATCAATCCATTTACGCTTTCCGTGGTGCCACTATCCGAAACATCGAAGAATTTGAACGGGACTACCCGCAGGCGAGAGCAATTTTGCTGGAACAAAACTACCGTTCTACGCAAAATATCCTGACTGCAGCCAATGCGGTGATAACCAATAATGCGGGGCGTCGCGAGAAAAAGCTGTGGACTGATCAAGGTGCGGGCGACAATATCATCGGTTACGTCGCAGATAATGAGCACGACGAGGCACGGTTTATTGCTGCAGAGATTGATGAATTGAGCGATCAAGGCTACAGCTACAACGATATTTCCGTGATGTACCGGACGAATAATGCTTCGCGTGCGTTAGAAGATATCTTTGTTCGCTCGGGGATTCCATACAAAGTCGTGGGGGGAACCAAATTCTATGAGCGCAAAGAAATCCGTGATGTCGTGGCTTACCTTCGTGTACTTGAAAACCCTGACGATACCGTCAGCTTGCGTCGCATTATCAATACTCCCAAGCGTGGCATTGGTGAAAAAGCCCAAGGCCAGGTTGCTTTGCATGCGGAAAACTACAATATTAGCTTCGGTAAAGCCGTGCAGGCGGCAGCTGCCGGCGAAATCTCAGGGTTGAGTGCGCGCGCACGCAATTCGCTGCGAGGGTTCGTGGAGATGATGGCCACTGTGCGCGAGGAAATCCCGTCGCTGAGCAACGAGGCTACTGGACAGCCGCAATTGGGGGAGTTGATCGGCAGGATCTTGGATATCACCGGCTACAAAGCCGAATTAGAAGCGTCTAATGATCCACAGGATGGCACCCGGCTCGATAACCTCAACGAATTAGTGTCGGTAGCGCGTGAGTTTTCTTCTGATGCCGTCAACGCGGCAGGACTAGAAGATAGCGAGATTGATGCAGTTGCTACCGAGGGCGAAGCACCAGCGGGTTCTCTCGCAGCCTTTTTGGAGAAGGTATCGCTGGTGGCAGATGCCGATCAAATACCGGACCACGAACATGGTGTGGTCACGCTCATGACACTGCACACCGCTAAAGGGTTGGAATTTCCAGTGGTGTTTGTCAGTGGCTGGGAGGACGGGCAGTTCCCACATCTGCGTGCGCTTGGGGATCCGCATGAATTGTCTGAGGAGCGCCGTCTGGCATATGTCGGCATCACGCGGGCCCGTAAGAAATTGTATTTAACGCGCGCAATGATGCGGTCTGCTTGGGGTCGACCTGTTGAAAACCCCGCGAGTCGTTTTCTGGCAGAAATTCCGTCGGAAGTTATCACGTGGAAACGTGAGGAACCTAGCCCCGGCTATGGCTCCGGGTGGGGCGGTGGATATGGCACTGCAGGCTTTAGCGGTGGAAACGATGATGCGTGGTCAGATATTTCCTATGGGGCCCGGCGTTCCCGCCGGATGCGTGGATCCGCTGCGTCTTCCCCTTCGCAACGGAATCAATCTGCCATACCCGAAAAGAAGCCCGGGGGCGCAAAACTGGACCTGGCCGTCGGCGACAAAGTCAATCACGCCAAATATGGACTGGGTACCGTGATTGCTGCGGACGGTCAGGGAGCGCGAGCCACCGTAACGATCGATTTTGGTTCTTCGGGCACTATTCGCTTGATGTTGGTGGGTGCCCCGCCAATGGAGAAACTTTAAGGGAGTTACTTAGCGCCACGCACCGTGATGCCCTGGTTGGCAAACCATGGCACTGGATCGACCGGAGTAGCGCCATCGGGGCGGATTTCGAAATGTAAGTGAGGGCCGGTGGAATGACCTTCGTTACCCATGGTGGCGATTTGGTCGCCGGCTTTGACTTTGTCTCCGACGCTGACGCTATAGGAATGAACGTGACCGTAGACGGAAATTTCTCCGTTAGCGTGTTGTACGCGCACCCATTTGCCATAGCCTTGCGCTGGGCCGGCGCTGATAACGGTGCCGTCCATGATCGAGTAAATCGGGGTGCCAATTCCGTTCCCGATATCGATGCCTTGGTGCATCCGTCCCCAGCGCATACCGTATGGTGAGGTGAATATGCCCTCGGTCGGAAATACCACGGTGCGACCGTCGGCAGTGCTTCCTTTGTCCGCCGTCATGTAGGTGGCGGAAGGAGTAAGTTTCGCAGCAGCTTCAGCCGGATTCGCGTCTGGGGATGTTAGCGGGTCGATGATGATTTCAAAAGCATCGCTGCTGGATTGAATAGACGGAGTGCCGCCGTTCTTGTTGAGCTGTTCTACCGTCCCTGCCAGACCTTCTGCAATACGTACTAGTGCATCTAAGTCATAACCGTTGATGGCGGGGGCTTGTGAACTTTCAGGATTGACAGTCGCAGTCAAGGCCGGTTTTGCGTGAGCGACTGGACTGAATCCAGTGGTGCTCACAGCGACCGCGAGGCCGGCGGCACTCATCCCTACAGTGAGCCGTCGAAAGCGGTGAGAAGGCTTCATACAAGGTCCTGTCTAATCGTGCAGTCTTACAAGGGCTAAAAACGTCGGATGCGGTGAAACGTGTGGTGTTTGCGCCTACAATCGACGATTTCAGAACATCGTTAAAGCTACCGTTATTTATTTGTGATGGCAATGTCATAAGCGCAGGTTAATGGGTAGATTTGTTCGAAAATATTTAAGCTGCCAGCTCACAGGGCGTGTTGCTGATGTGAATGGTGATGCAATTGTTGTTCGGGCGGTTAGGTTTCGGGGGTAGCGTACGGGGGTGTTTTGGGTGTGGGGATGGTGGTGGTAATAAAAAACCGCTTACACCCTTGCAGAAATGAAAACAGGCAAGCTGGGTGTAAGCGGGAGATGAAGTTATAAAAGCGGCGCTGGCCCCTGAATGTTTTGTGTTTAGACTGAAATGCCACGCTCTGCCAGCCAAGCGGCTGGGTCAACTGGTCCGCCACCACCTGGGTGTACTTCGAAGTGTAGGTGAGTGCCGGTGGAAAAGCCTTGGTTTCCCATGCCCGCGATACGTTGGCCAGCGTGCACCTGTTGCCCGACTGTAACGTCCAAGGTATCCATATGGCCGTACAGCGAGATGGTGCCGTCTTCATGCTGGATTCGGATCCAATTGCCGTAACCGGAAGCGGGGCCGGAGTCTAGAACGATACCGTCCATGATTGCCAGGATGGGTGTGCCGTTGGCGTTTGCGATGTCGATGCCGTTGTGGAATGACCCCCACCGAGGGCCAAATCCTGAGGTGAATACGCCTTCTGCTGGCTTGACGATGCTAGGTAGGCGAGAGCTCAGGTCAGCGGCGATGCGTTCCGTGGAGTGGGCAACTGCCTTGTCTAACTGTTCAGCCAGGTTTGATACGGGGCGGAATTCGTTGATTTCCAGGATTTGTGGAGCTACAGCCGAGGAAGGCAACAGTGCGTCGGCGTCATTAGCCAGGGTGTAATCAACATCCGTGGTGTTGGTGTTGATGGCTGATTCTTGTTCCGTCACCTCAGCGGCATTGAGTTGAGCGGCTGTAGCACCGCCGATGCCTGCGGAGGACACGGTTCCTGCTGCCACCGTTACCAGGGCGATGCGTCCCTTAGCGGTCTGTGACGCGTTGACCTTGCGGTGGCGGCCCCCACGGGATCGAGTGGAAGAACTTTGCATCAATGGTTTCCGTTCCTGTTGCAGCAATTCTCAAGTAATTCGGTGCGTCGTTTCCAAGGCAACATGCTGGCCAGTAAACGAGACGTTGAATTGTAACCTGTCTGTTATCTAACGAATGTAACAATAATGTCTCGGGCGCAATCGATCAACTCTATTCCGGAAAAATTTTAGGCTTTGGCCAGTCTAGCCCTTACATGGGTGTAATGACTCGCAAAATTTGAGGTCAATGTGGTTGTTGTAGGCGATTGAGTTGCTTGTGAAAACTCTCTTCACCGCAATTTACTGCAGTAATTATTCGAATATCGGCGTGCCGTTGTGCCTT
>ERZ1023415.53-NODE-53-length-29527-cov-19.518594_pt1 | contig 29527 bp, 28 predicted proteins | sample MGYA00380510_ERZ1023415 | MGnify/ENA primary metagenome ERZ1023415 (study PRJEB33173, sample SAMEA4830299) | metagenome | study: EMG produced TPA metagenomics assembly of the PRJEB25223 data set...
TAATTAAGACTTCTTCACGACGGCGGGTTTCAGCGTCATTGCGCCAAATCCATCAATCTTGCAGTCAATATTGTGGTCTTCTGGGCCGGTGCCGGCGTCGTAATTCAAGCGAATATTACGCACCTTGGTGCCTGTCTTCAGTGGTTGTTGGGCGCCTTTTACCTTTACAGTTTGTGTGATCGTGACCGAGTCGCCGTCGGTGAGCTCATTGCCCACGCTGTCTTTAATGATGTTGTTGGAAGCATCTACAGCGCCATCTGTGGAATCGTTGCTTGGATTCCACTCGTATGCACACTCGGGGCAAACGATCATTGGAGGTAGCTCATAGGTGTATTCACTGGTGCACTCTGGGCAAGCTGGCAAAGTCATTGACTAATAATAACCGTCGTTAGCTCGCTTAAAGGAATTACGTGCACAGCAAAAACAGGCGGATAACCTAAAGAAAAATTCTGCATTAGGGACCGGCGAATTTTTGGGTCTGCATAGAAATGGTTAACGCTCCAGGCATTGAGCCTAGAGCGTTAATTTAATGTGCAGTAAGAGGTGTGTGTACAGCTGCCTGTGGCCAGGCTAGCTGCACGCAGAACTGCAAGCCTTAGAAGCGGTCGCGGTCGGTGTTAGCCATGGCGAGTACGTCGAGGCGCTTATCCAACTCTTCTTCGGTTAGATCGTCGCCAACGAAGCCCAGGTCAATGACGGCCTCACGGATGGTGATTTCCTTGGCCAGTGCATGCTTTGCTACCTTCGCAGCGTTTTCGTAGCCGATAGCCGAGTTTAGCGGAGTCACGATCGATGGGGATGATTGCGCGGAAGTCTTCATCATCTCGCGGTTTGGCTCGATGTCGTCGATTAGGCGCTCGGCGCAGACACGGGACGTATTAGCCAGCAGGCGAGCCGATTCTAGAACATTGCGTGCCATCATAGGGATGAAAACGTTCAACTCGAACTGCCCCTGGGTGCCGCCGAAGGAAACAGCAGCATCGTTACCGATCACCTGTGCGGAGACCTGGGTGGCGGTCTCACACAGAACCGGGTTGACCTTGCCCGGCATGATCGAAGAACCAGGCTGCAGGTCAGCCAGACGGATCTCGCCTAGGCCGGTCAGTGGACCGGAACCCATCAGGCGGATGTCGTTAGTGATTTTGTACAGCGAACCAGCGATGACCTTCATCGCACCCGAGAATTCCACCAGTGCGTCGCGGTTCGCTTGGGCTTCGAAATGATCTACTGCCTCGCGCAGCTCTTCGAGTCCGGTTAGCTTCTTCAATTCTTCGGTGACCTGGGCACCAAAATCAGCGGAGGTGTTCAGTCCGGTTCCGGTTGCGGTACCGCCAATTGGGAGCTCACCCAGACGCGGCAAGGTGGCTTTAACACGCTCGATACCAAGCTCGATCTGGCGAGCATAACCACCAAATTCCTGGCCCAAAGTCACAGGAACAGCGTCCATCAGGTGGGTACGGCCCGACTTGACGACGTCCTTCCATTCCTTAGCTTTGTTCAGCAGCGAATCGTGCAATTGTTGCAAGCCAGGGATGAGGTCCTTCACCGCGGCCTCAGTAGCTGCGACGTGGGTAGCCGTTGGGAAGGTGTCGTTGGAAGACTGGCCCATGTTGACATCGTCGTTCGGGTGAACCTCGGTGCCGGCCTGCTTTGCCAGAGACGCGATAACCTCGTTGGTGTTCATGTTCGATGAGGTGCCGGAACCAGTCTGGAAGACGTCGATTGGGAATTCCTCGTCGTACTTGCCTTCAGCAATTTCCTTGGCCGCGGCAATGATGGCGTCAGCCTTCGCACCGTCCAGAGCGCCGTTGTCTTTATTAACCTGCGCACATGCGGCCTTTAGCAGACCCATTGCGCGAATCTGTGCAGATTCCAAACCACGGCCAGAAATAGGGAAGTTCTGCACTGCGCGCTGGGTTTGTGCACGCCACAAAGCGTCTTTTGGTACCTTGACTTCGCCCATCGTGTCGTGTTCGATGCGGTATTCTTGCTCAGTCATTTTCTCACCTTCAAGTCAATACTTAATTGCGTAATTTGTGTAGCCGGAAAGCTGTGCACTTGGCCGGGTAACGGCCTGTGCTGTATACCAGTATTCCAGCGTTGCGCAATTATTTCCCGTATAAATTGTTGCTTATTTGCTGCTGTAATCAATCACGGAGTATTCCTGCAGCTTAGCGAGCTGGTGAATTGATTCGACATAACGGGTTGTGCCGGATTTCGAACGCATCACCAAGCTACGCGTGACAGCGCCGGCAGGGCGATAAGAAACCCCACGGACCATGTCGCCATCAGTCACGCCGGTGGCAGCGAAGTAGCAGTTGTCCGACGAAACCAAGTCATCAGTAGTTAGAACCTTGTCCAAGTCGTGCCCGGCTGCGCGCGCCTTTTCTGCTTCTTCCTCGCTTTGTGGCCACAACTTGCCCTGGATTTCACCGCCCATACATTTCATCGCGCAGGCGGTGATGATGCCTTCTGGGGTGCCGCCGATGCCCATCATCATGTCAACACTGTTGGAATCATGCGATTGTGCAGCGGCAATTGCGCCGGCAACATCGCCATCCATAATCAGACGTACTTTGGCACCAGCTTCACGAATTTCTTTAATCAACTTCTCGTGGCGCGGGCGATCCAAGACTACGACGTTCATTTCCGCAACCTTGATGCCTTTGGCCTTAGCGACGGCGGCTACGTTGTCAGCTACCGAAGCATTGATGTCGATCGCACCACGTGCTTCTGGGCCAACGGCGATCTTGTTCATGTAGAAGACCGCGGATGGGTCGAACATTGTTCCACGCTCTGCAGCTGCAATGACGGAAATGGCATTTGGGCGACCTTCTGCCATCAATCGCGTGCCATCAACCGGGTCTACTGCGATATCTACCTTTGGGCCTTCGCCGGTGCCAACGTTTTCGCCATTGTAGAGCATTGGAGCCTCATCTTTTTCGCCCTCGCCAATCACAACGACGCCGTCCATATGCACCGAGTTAATCAGGCTGCGCATGGCATCGACTGCAGCACCGTCGCCCTCATTCTTCTGTCCGCGACCTACCCAGCGCCCCGAGGCCAAAGCTGCGGCTTCGGTAACGCGGACTAATTCCATGGCGAGGTTGCGATCAGGGATATACGAGGTGGGAGCGGACATAAATCCTCCTGGGTTCTAGCTTGGGCATAAACGTGCCTCCCATTGTTCCACTAAAATAGTCAACCGTTGTGGGGCACACCCAATAAGGCTCTAATAAAGCCGATGAAATGTGTAAGCCAGCCATCGCATGGTTAATTGAGCACATCGCTGAGCGTCGTGAATTCGTTGTGAATTCGCGCCTGGAATTACCACCTCTAATAGCTAAACATGCCATACTGTTGGACGTGGCTGGCGAATCTAAAAAACCCGCAATTTTTCAAGGTGGCCGAGACATGTTTATCTCTGTCGCCGTCATTGTTATTGCCATGATTGTGGTGGTAGCTCCTACAGGGCTCTGGTCTTATAGCCCAGGGGAGCCAGAATTCGAGCCGGTGCGCGAAGTGGACCCGCAGGCGTTTATCGATAATGAAGCCCGTGCTAGTGCGTACGACATCTACTTCCCGGAGACCCCACAGGATTGGGTTCCGAACTCAGCGCGCCGCAAACTGATCGACGGCGAAACCTCCAGTGTCGTTGGATGGGTGACAGCAGAGCGCGGTTTCATCCAAATTGCGCAAACAGGCGTGCCACTTGCGCAAGCGCTTCAGAAATTTGACAGCAAATACCGTCCGAACCAAGAAACGCGTCAGATTGCCGGCCGCGAGGTGACCGTGAAATCTTCTGACGATGCCTCCGTAAGCAGGCTGTGGGGAGTGGAGAAAAACGGCACCACGTTGCTATTTGACGGGGTGGCTTCTGACGATGAGTTCACCACGATCATTGCAAACACCCTGCAGGCCGACGCCTACCAGCCTGCATAGGCAGCGCACTACACGTTGTAATAGAGCTCAAATTCTTTCGGGGTGGGACCTTTACGCAGCGGCATAATTTCTTTGTCGTATTTCAGCTGGATATAAGCGTCAAGCAAAGAGTCGCTGAACACGCCTGTGCGCGTTAGGAATTCTCGGTCACTGTCCAAAGCTTCTAAGGACCGTTCCAGTGAATACGGCACTTGCGCAGCTGCTTTTGCTTTTGAGAAGCTGACGTCAGACAAGCTAGACGAGTCAGGCGAATCGAAATCAACAGGGTTGCCTGGATCAATCTGGTTCTGAATACCATCCAAGCCTGCTAGTAGCTGCGCAGCAAAACCTAGATACGGATTCCCTGAAGGATCTGGCGCACGGAATTCTAAGCGCTTGGCATCCGGGTTATTTCCTACAGCCGGGATTCTAATGGCTGTAGAACTATTTGATTCCGAATACGCCAAATTTATCGGTGCTTTGACACCGGAATACAACCGTCGGTAAGAATTCGCTGTCGGGTTGGTAAATGCCATGACCGCACCCGCGTGTTTCAACAACCCACCGATATACCAACGGCCAAGATCTGACAATCCAGCGCAGCCTTCGCCGTCAAATAACGGCTCGCCGTCTTTCCATAAGGATTGGTGAGTGTGCATACCGCAACCTCGGTCACCTTCTAATGGCATAGGCATGAACGTTGCAGTCCGGCCCATAGACTCGGCTGTGTTCTTCACGATGTATTTGAAGGTCTGCAAATCATCGCCAGCAGCCAACAAAGTATTGAACCTGTACTTGACCTTTTGCGCACCGCCTGTAGCGATCTCGTGATGGAACCGCTCTACTGCAAACCCGCACCCCGTCAAGTGATGTGCGATTTCATCACGAACTGGAATGGTTTTGTCATATGGGGCGGCGGGGAAGCGGCCGTCGTTAATTTGGATTTGGTTTCCGTGGTTCAGATCCCCGTTGATCATGGTCTTTTCGCCAGAACGCCACCAGCCCTCATCAGAATCGACGTGGTGGAATGCAGTATTAACTGAAGCGGAATAGCGCACGGAATCGAACACGAAAAATTCCGCCTCGCACCCGATATAACAGGTGTCGGCAATGCCAGTGTCTTGCAAGTATTCTTCCGCCCGACGGGCAATGCTGCGTGGATCCCGGGAATAGGGTGTGCCGTCGAAGGCCGACTTGTGCACGAAAAACTTCATATTGACTGTCTTGTGCGCACGAAACGGATCAATATACGCGGTGGAAATATCTGGGCGCAGAATCATGTCGGGTTCATTGATGGTAGTGAAACCATCAATCGACGAACCGTCAAAGGCAAACCCCGCTGCCGCTGAAGCCTCAGTAAAAGTATTTGCCGGAATGGTCAACGCATGCTCGGTGCCGCGCAGATCTGTAAAACGCATATCCAAATAATCGACGGAATGTGCTTCGAAAAAATCGAGTAACTCGGTCACAGTAGTGACGGCCATGTCTGCTCCTCGCAGAAGTTTCTTTTGGGGTGGTCGGCTATTCCGGTAATCCCGGAGTCTTCGTCGCCAAGCAGCATAAGAGTTTCCTACATAGTCTCGACGTGTTTTATCCTTATTCGCCGTGATCGGTGCCAGAATCCCGATTCTTTGCGCCAGATTTATCTCCTGCGCTATTCCTAGCACTCATTGCCTCGTCAACACGGCGGTTTGCCCGATCTAAATGCTGTTCGCAACGCTTGGCTAAGGCCTCGCCACGTTCCCAGTACTTTAGCGATTCGTCAAGCCCCATCTGACCTAATTCCAAAATTTTGACGGTCTCAATCAGCTCGTCACGGGCTTGTTCATAGCTGAGTTCATCAACTGGGCGCTCTGGGGAAGGATTTCCGGTACCAAAAGAATCGTTCATTGTGCAGCCTTTCGAAATAAATAATTACAGAGTTAACGCAAGTTACAGGGATTCAGCAACAAGTTAATGACATGAAGAGGGGACTGCTCGTTGCCTAATCCGCATGCTGGGTTCCCATACCCGCCGCAGTGATCGAGCCGTCGGCGACGCGAATGCGTAATTGAGAACCAGGAGGTGCTTGTGCAATCGTGGTCACAACCTCTGGATCACCATCACGAGGCAATACCTGCACGATTGAATAACCACGTTCTAATGTGGATGCTGGCCCGAGCGCAGACACCTGTCCGCGTAGAGCTGCAACCCGCGAACTTTCCTGGCCAACGACATGACGGATTTCCCGACGAATAGCAGCTAATGCATTTTCGAGTTCGTCGCGCCGGGCTTTGATCGGGGTACGCGGGTCCGCCAGCACCGGGCGGGAGCATAAAGCATCCAGATTTTGTCGTTCGCGTGCTACCCACTGTCCGATAGCCTGCGCCATTCGGGAGCGTGCTTCGTCGAGAAGCGCGCGTTCCTCGGCGACGTCAGGGATTACTCTCTTTGCCGCATCCGTGGGAGTCGCTGCACGTAGGTCGGCGACATTGTCCAGAACCGGTGAATCTGGTTCATGGCCGATTGCTGAAACGACGGGTGTGCGTGCCGCTGCTACTGCACGTTGCAGAGCCTCTTCGGAAAACGGTAACAAGTCTTCCACGCTGCCGCCGCCACGTGCGATGATAATGACATCAACCTCGTCGTCGGCGTCTAGCTGCTGGAGTGCGTCTATTACTTGACTGACCGCTTGGGCACCCTGCACTGCGGTATTAATAACGCGGAAGTCCACGGCAGGCCAGCGGTCACGTGCTACTGAAAGAACGTCACGTTCAGCGGCTGATCCGCGCCCGGTGATCAGACCCACTGTACGGGGAAGATAAGGGAGCGGAAGTTTTTTCGAGGCGTCGAAAAGACCTTCAGCGGCAAGCTGCCGACGCAGATTTTCGATGCGAGCGAGTAGTTCACCGACCCCCACATGCCGAATATCAGTCACCCATAACGAAAACGACCCACGGCCTGCGTAAAACGCTGGCTTGCCGTACACCACGATGCGATCGCCATCTTTAATCGGAGTAGGCAAATTTTGCAGTAATTGTGTGGAGGTCGTGAGAGAAACCGACATTTCCTGGTTGACGTCGCGCAAAGTGAGATAGGACAGCTTCCACGACGGTTTCATGTTGACCTGCGTGAGTTGGCCTTCGACCCACAAATAACCGAGCCGTTCAATCCAGCCCTTGATTTCGGTATTGGCAGTGCTGACTGACCATGGATTCTCTAATGTAGCGGGTGGTTTACTCAACAACGATCCCTTCGTCCAACGATGCGCGTAGCGGTTGTACCCGGTAACAGCTGCCCATTGTACTGGCTGTTGACGTATTGGATACCCTGGAGGGCATGACTGAACAGGCTGAGCGACAACCCAATGTTCTTCTCGCGGCACCCCGCGGCTACTGCGCTGGTGTGGACCGCGCCGTTGAAACGGTGGAAAAAGCCTTAGAAAAATACGGAGCACCGATCTACGTGCGCAAAGAGATTGTGCATAACAAGTACGTGGTGAAGACCTTTGAAAAGCGGGGCGTTATCTTCGTAAATGAAGCATCGGAGGCCCCAGAAGGCGCCCACCTGGTATTTTCTGCACATGGTATTTCGCCGGCGGTGCGGGCTGAAGCTGGTGAGCGAAAACAGATTACGCTTGACGCCACCTGCCCGCTGGTGACAAAAGTGCACCGTGAGGCTGAACGTTTCGCCCGCGACGGCTATCATATTTTGTTGGTCGGCCACGAAGGCCACGAAGAAGTCGAAGGCACCGCTGGGCATGCGCCAGAGGTGACCTATCTTGTCGACGGTGTGGAGGGTGTTGACAAGCTTCCGGAATCGTTGGTTGATGAAAAGATTGTTTGGCTTTCACAGACCACGCTCTCGGTAACGGAGACCATGGAAATCGTCAATAAACTGCGAGAACGATTCCCACACCTAGAAAATCCACCGAGTGATGACATCTGCTATGCGACGCAAAACCGCCAAGAATCTGTTCGTGCGATCGCCCCGCAGTGTGAATTAGTAATCGTGGTGGGATCGACGAACTCTTCGAATTCCAAACGATTGGTAGAAGTTGCCCTTGATGCTGGTTCTAAAGCGTCGTACTTGGTCGATTTTGCTGATGAGATCAAGGAAGAATGGTTGGACGGTGTGGAAACCGTTGGTGTGACCTGTGGTGCTTCGGTTCCAGAATTACTGGTTCGTGACGTCATACAATGGCTCGATGAGCGTGGATTCTCTGATGTGAAAGAGGTGACGACGACAACCGAGACGATCCAGTTCTCACTGCCGCGCGATCTCCGTCCAGCCCGAAACCGGAAAAAGCCGGTCCAAAGCTAAGATTCTGGTTGGTTAATTAATTATCCCGGTTATTGCGCAGGGAGAAGGCCGAAGATCCTTCGCCTGACCGTCGTGCTGACGTACGACTGGGAGCTGCTGGGCGGATGCGTTCTGTGGATGCCGTTGGTTCGTTGGCGGACTTCGACGCATGTGCGCTAGCCTGCGCACTCCGGACATTGGCTTCCAGTTGACTGCTTGGGCGTGTTGATCGGGGGAGCCGTGATGAGCGCACAGGGGAGGAAGTAGCGTTGTCGGCGCGGTTACGTGCCATCAATTCTTCTACGGTTACACGGTTGGTGCGTTCGCGGGCGCGCGAACTAGAGCGAATATTGCGTCGATTAGATTCTCGATTACGGCTGCGCTGCTGCCTTCTGTTCCGCTCGTGTATCTTTGCTTGACTGTTTAGTAGCAATAATCGGGCCACAGCGATACAGATGGAGATGACAGTGATCAAAGCTAGCGCGGGAAAATATTCGACCACGGCGTAAATCGAGGTCCATACCATCGTGCGTGATGCAGCCTTGGCCCCGTCTGGCGCTGAAGCGATGTTGTTGCCCCAGGAGGTGGAGAACGCGAAAAAACCAAAAATTAGCGGAAGCGGCGCTACGGTCAGAAATAACGACTCTGCTTCTACGAAGAGCGTGACGAAAACCGCGGCAAGCAAAAAACACAACAAGAAGGGCCAGCCAAGGCCATTAAACAAGATGCTAAGTAGTAGTCCTGTCACGCTGGCGGCCAGCACTAGTACAAGTGCAAGCGACAACGACAGGCCGGAAAAACCTGGCGCGGGGGACCTTCGAGACTGCGTAGACACAGTAGGTCATCTTAGCGGAAGTCAGATTCGTGATAGTCTGCGACATCTACATACGTAGACGAAGAGTCTGTGGAGCTGTGCCGTGCACGGTGTGCTGCGTGATACGGCTTGGTGGGTTCTCGTGAACTCACTCCCATTTCTGCTAATCGTCGAGCAGTAACCTGCACTCGGGAATCTAGTGAAGAGAGCGTGGAATTGTAGGCTTCAACAGCCTTGTCCAGACTCCTTCCGACACGATTGTAATGTTCGCTGACCGTATTTAAGCGCGAGTATAGCTGACGGCCCAGCTCATGAATTTCTTTGGCTTTTTCGGAAAAATCTTCTTGTCGCCAGCCCAAAGCTACCGTACGTAGGAGTCCAAATAGTGTAGTCGGTGTCGCAATTACAATGTTTCTGGAAAATGCATACTCGAGTAATTCCGGGTCGGTATTGAGCGCCGAATCAAGGAATGGGTCCGCAGGTACGAACATGACCACGAATTCTGGACTGGGTTGGAATGCATCAATATAGGGTTTTGCTGAAAGATTTGCGACGTGGTTGCGCAGCAGGTGAGCATGTCGACGCAAATAACCGGCGTGTTCTTCCGGATCATCGGTATCAAGAGCATCCAGATATGATGTGAACGGTACTTTGGCATCGACGATGATCTGCCGACCTCCAGCTAAATGAACAACCATATCGGGGCGAACCAGTCTTTCTCCCAGCTTGGCGCTTGTTTGCACGCTGAAATCACAGTGCTCAACCATTCCCCCGAGCTCAACGACGCGTTCGAGCTGCATCTCACCCCAGCGGCCCCGGACATTTGGGCTGCGCAGGGCGTTTACAAGCTGATCTGTGCGTTCGTTTAAACGCGTAGATGTGCGTGATAGTGCCTGAATTTGGCTGGTCAGCGATGCCGCGGTATGGCTGCGCTCGGATTCCATGGTGCGCAATTGCCCATTGATGTTTTCCAGCGATCTTTCCACGACGGCGAGAGATTCTAGCGCGGGCGTGAGCCCAGGTTCAGGCCGGGAAGCTGGGGGATGTTGATTTACTGACTCTTCATTGAGTAGCCCCGAGTCTCCTGCAAACTTCGGGTGGTCAAGGGATCGAGTGGCGTTTATCGTGCTGTGTGGGCGCAAGCTACCGTGTGCGAACCATCCGAGGGCGATGCCCAACACGAGTGCAATAAATACGGAAACGATGGCAACTGTAGAAATGGTCATGGTATGGCCTGCGGAGAGTAAGGGAAATGCGATCAGGCATCAGGTTGATGCTTATGAGTATTTGATTTGGACACTTTTGCCCACCAGCGTTCCACGCGGTCGGTGGCCAAGCGGTGATGTTGGCGGTCGGACTTGTTGATGCTTGGTCGGGCGTCTAAGTTGATGCGTTTTTCGAGTTGATCTTCGAGATCATCGTCGAGATGAATGGTGGCTTCCTTGGTGTATTTCGCGGCATCCTCGTGGGCATGGGCGTGTGTGCTTCCGTCTTGCCGCCAGGAACGACGTAAGTTGCGTCCGTTATCTTCGGTGAATTTAGCGGCCAGTTCACCAGCGATCGTCACCGAAGTGATATCGCGTGCGCGGCGCTCACCGGAATTCAGGGTGAGGAGGTCTTGGACGTAACGATAACCGACGGCGATCATTGCTGCGACTGGTACTGCCAAGAATGCGCCGATTAGGTTGAACAGTGCAGTACCAGTAATTACGGAGATTAACACGACCACTGGGTGTAAGTTCATTGCGCGCGCCTGGAACCACGGTGACAGGATATTGCTCTCAATTTGTTGGACTGCGACGACCACGATGAGCACCATAATTGCTTCAGTGAATCCAAGGCTCACCAACGCAATTAGCGTCGATAAAGCTCCGGCAGTAATCGCCCCGGCAAAGGGAATGAAGCCGGCCATAAAGGTGATAATCGCCAGTGCTAGTGCCAGCGGAACTCCGATGATGACGAGCCCAAGACCAATAAAGATGGCGTCAATTAAAGACACTAGGGCTTGTGCGCGGATAAATCCGCCCAGGGTGAGCCACGCTCGGGTGAAGAGTTCGGTCAAGTGCCAACCAGTACGACGACCCGTAGCGCGGCGCAGCCAAGGTAGGAACCTATGTCCATCTTTGAGGAAGAAAAAGGTCAGAACTAAAACCACAAATAGAGTGATGACCATTGAGGTTGCTGTTTCGATGCCAGCAAAAACACCGCCGACGATGGTGTCGGCCTGTTCTTGCAGCCAGGTAAATACCTCTTCAATGAAATTTGAGAGATCATCGCTATTGAGGTGGAGAGGTGGACCTTGTAACCAGACTTGCACTCGTTGAATGCCTTCTACCGTCTGTAAGTAAAGGCCTTGGGATTGACGAACGAAGTCGGGAGCGATGAAGAATATAGTTCCGCCTACTAAGCTGACGAAACCGCCCAAGGTTATTAATGCCGCGAGTGAACTCGGAAAGCCAGCATTTCTTAGCTGGCGCGAGATTGGAGCCAGCATGGTGCAGATGATTAATGCAAATGCAATCGGCAATACGCCAGCCCAGAAGCGACCGACGATCCTGCCCAAAAAGTAAATGAATGCACCAAGAATAATTAGGCGTAATGCCCAGGTGGCGGCCTGTTTAATGCCGTGGCCGAGCACCACAGAACGATCGACTTGATCGCCGGGTGGGTGCGGCGTGATATCTGACCACTCGATATCCTGTGGAGCAGGCTCTTGCTCCTGGCGATCTTGTGCTCGGTCTGGCTTCGTACTCACGCCTAATATCATGCCTTATTCCTAGCTGCTAGGCGAAGAACGCAGATGCAGATTCACTCGCAGGGTGCTGTGGGATCGTTGCCTGGGTAACTTAACTCCAATCCTGCGATGGCTTCGAAGTACCTAAAGCTAATACGTTAGGATGAGCCGTGTGAGTCTTACTTTAGGAATCGTCGGATTGCCCAATGTTGGCAAGTCCACTCTGTTTAATGCCCTGACCCGTAGCGATATTCTGGCAGCGAACTATCCGTTCGCCACCATCGAGCCCAACGTCGGCCAGGTGGAGCTTCCGGATCCACGATTGCGCCGGCTCGCGGAGATTTTCTCCTCCGAGCGGATTTTGCCAGCCATCGTTTCCTTCGTAGATATCGCCGGCATCGTGAAGGGTGCTTCGGAAGGTGAAGGCATGGGCAATGCGTTCTTGTCGAATATTCGCGAAGCCGATGCGATCTGCCAAGTGGTTCGTGCTTTTGCCGATGACAACGTGATCCATGTTGACGGTAAGGTCAACCCAACTAGTGATATCTCCATCATTAATACTGAGCTCATTCTTGCAGATTTGCAGACTTTGGAAAAAGCCCTCCCGCGACTGGAAAAAGAAGCCAAAAAGAATAAAGACCTGACCGAGGTCGTTGAAGCTGCGAAGACAGCTCGTGCAGTATTGGAAGACGACCGCACACTGTACGCAGCTGCGAAAAACGGTGAGATTGAATTGGCTCCCTTGCGTGAGCTGCATTTGATGACCACTAAACCGTTTCTGTACGTCTTTAATTCTGATGAAGAGGTACTTACAGATGAGGCGAAGCGGGCCGAATTGGCAGAATTAGTAGCGCCAGCCGACTGCGTCTTTCTGGATGCAAAGACCGAAACTGAATTGCTCGAATTAGAAGAAGACGAAGCAGCCGAATTGTTGGAATCTGTCGGGCAAAATGAGCCTGGGCTGAACACCCTCGCGCGTGCTGGTTTTGAGACACTCGGGCTCCAGACCTATCTGACCGCGGGGCCGAAAGAAGCCCGTGCGTGGACTATCAAGCAGGGAGCCACAGCCCCACAGGCAGCGGGTGTGATCCACTCGGACTTTGAAAAAACCTTTATCAAAGGTGAAATCGTGTCTTTCTCTGATCTCGACGAAGCAGGCTCCATGGTTGCAGCGCGTAATGCTGGCAAAGTGCGCCTGGAAGGCAAGGACTACGTTATGCAAGATGGCGACGTATGTGATTGGAAGACCGGCGCTTAAAGCAGCCGTCTAGAACAACCTGAAAGAATTTCGAGATGACAACGAACACCCCGCAAGATGCTCCCCAGCAGGCCACCGGTGATGCCCATGCTCGCTACATCCCGGTTCGTGCCGGGCTATATCCAGTTTTTCTGGCTGCGTTCGTCGTTGTTTTTGTCATCTCGAATATAACCGCCAGTAAAGGTGTGACGATAGGTCCGCTAGTTACGGATGGCGCATTTTTCTTGTTCCCAATCGCCTATATCATTGGCGACGTTTTGGCGGAATGCTATGGGTTCAAAGCTACTCGGGTAGCCATTTGGACAGGTTTTGCCTCGGCATTAGTGGCGGTACTAGCGTTTTATGTCGCCATTTGGTTGCCAGCTGCTGATTTTTACGAAAATCAAGAGGCATTCTCTGCAGTTCTTGGGTTGGTTCCGCAGATTGTGGCGGCTTCGCTGGCTGGTTACGCTGTTGGCCAGTTGCTCAACGCCTGGGTGTTGACCACGATGAAAAACCGCAATGCCAACGCTCCGTTATGGCAGCGGTTGATGGGGTCGACAGTCGTTGGCGAATTCGGTGACACCTTGGTGTTTTGCCTGATTGCAGCGACCGCGATCGGTATCAGTACATTATCGGATTTGGTGAATTACGTAATCGTAGGGTTCGTCTGGAAGACGGCGATGGAAGCAGTTTTATTGCCGGTAACTTATCGCGTGGTTGCCTGGGTGAAAAAGCGTGAAATGCCGGTTAAGCCCTAGGGAAATCAGGTAAATATGAATGAGATACAACCAGCAGTATCCAGATCCCCGGAACAACCAGAACCTGAATTAACGCCGTTAGATATTTCGGGTATTAAGAAAATCCTGGTTGTTGTGGCACACCCAGATGATCCCGAATATGGTCTCTCTGCGGCCGCACATGCTTGGATTAAGCACGCAGACATTGAGATTGCCTATTTGCTGTTAACCTCTGGCGAGGCCGGCATCGCGACGATGACGCCGGAAGAGTGCGGTCCGCTGCGTGCTGCTGAACAACGCGAGGCCTGTAATGTGATTGGCGTGGAGTCACTGGAAATCTTAGATTTCCCGGATGGTCATCTGATTTATAGCCTGGAATTAAGAAAAGCGATTGCACGCAAAATTCGCCAATTTCAGCCTGATGCTATCGTGACTTTGCCAATGAGCTTGGAGTTGTCTTGGGGATTGAACCAAGCTGATCACCGGGTAGCTGGACTGGCAGCACTCGATGCTGCCCGCGATGCCGCTAATCCGTGGGTCTTTCGTGAGCTACCAGAACCGGCCTGGTCCGCTAGGCAATTTTGGATAGTGAATGACGTGGCTGCAGACCACGCTTATCGGGTGGATTGCGATGATGAACAGGCCGCTATTGCTTCGCTAGAATGCCATAAGAAATATTTGGCTGCACTTGAGGACCATCCGCCTGCTAAAGACTTCATTCCCTTAGTTTTACGTGGTGAGGGCCTAAAGAAAAGCCCGCGCGTGAAGTTTAAGGTTTATGAACTTTAAGGCGAGGATTGTGGTCCAATTGGGTTGGCAGGCTGTTGAATGCTGCGTTGGCCGTGCGGCAGTGGTTGCACGATTGTGGCTGCAGGGTAGATGTCGAGTGGTTGCGTAAGACTAGGAATCTCTACTACATGCCCGTCACCGTGGGGAAGCGCGACGACCACGTGTCCTTCTGAACAATATGCCCGAACGTTGAGCGGGGTAGCGATCGGCTCTGTGACAGGGATTGAGCCAAGTTTATTGCCGTCGATGAACACACTTGTACCCGAAACCACTGCGTACATGTGTGAAGTGCCGTAAATACGCATGTCATAACTAGAGTGCACAGGATAGTATCGTGAACCCACAGTTACCGGACCTGCAGGGTTATTTACGGCGACAATCCATGGTGCAATTGGAGCTAGAATTTCTAGGTCAATATACCCGGAATCGAGAGAAATGCGTGCCGTTGCAGCAATCTTCAGAGTCCGCAATGGGCGTAATGCCTCGATATCGGGAAGTACGCCGATGATCCCCTTCGACGCATTGATTCGCCATTTACCCTGGAACGTCATAGTTACTGGAATCTCGAACTGTTTCGCATGGTCCTCATCATCGCGAGCGTGCCGCCCGCTGGGCGGAGCCACGTGAATATTTGGCAGGCTCAAAATGGCTGCGCTGAACGCCTTCTCAGCTGTAATTGGGTCACTGACGTGGACAGCGCTAGCAGGCAGCGGAAAAAACTGCACTTCGATCACCCTGCTTATCGTGTTTATAGTTTTGCGTGGCTACCATGGTTTATACCGCGTATTGCAATAAACTTCTGGTTAAGCATTGTAGGTAGAAACCTTGCATCCGCACACCAGAAATTGACCAGCTTAGTGAGCCTCTTAAATTAACCAGTCGAATAAAGTCTAATAAAAAGAATGTACGAAACTTCCACGATCTTATTTGCGTTCGCACTTACCCTTGGAGCCGGGCTTTCTACCGGTATCGGGGGCGCGATTGCGGTTGCGAAAAAACGCCCAGGTCCGGCTTTTATGGCGATAGCTTTGGGCTTATCTGCGGGCGTCATGTTGTATGTCTCGTTTGTGGAAATTTTGCCAAAGGCCATGGAGAGTATCGGTGGTTGGGCGGTTGCTGGCTTTTTCGCAGGCATAGCGCTGATTTTGGTGATCGACAGGCTAGTCCCAGAAGACGTCAACCCCCATGAACCTTTGCAGATTCAGAAAGACGCACGTAGTAGGTTTCTGAAGACCGGGGTTTTTACTGCCGTGGCAATCGCAATTCACAATTTCCCAGAAGGGTTGGCGACGTTCATTGCGGGTTTAGAAGAACCAGAAATCGCGGTGGGGGTGGCGTTGGCGATAGCGATCCATAATATTCCGGAAGGCATTGCGGTAGCCATTCCGCTGCGTGAAGCGCTAGGTTCTCGGTGGAAAGCGTGGGCAGTAGCAACCTTGTCGGGGTTGGCAGAACCGCTGGGGGCGTTTGTTGGGTTTGCTTTGCTGATGCCCGTGATGGGACCAGTGGCACTTGGTTTCGTGTTCTCTTCTGTAGCCGGCGTCATGGTGTTTATCAGTTTGGACAAGCTCTTGCCGACGGCCGAGGTGACGGGCCGCCATCATGCTGCGATATATGGCTTGATTGCCGGGATGGCGATTATGGCAGTCTCGTTGTTACTGGGTGCCTAAATAGTTTCTATCGAGTTTGTGACCCAATATTGGTTTTATCCTAGCTCTCTATTGGAGGGCTCAGGGTAAACGATTTCGGGTGGGCCCAGGAGATGGGCATATCCAGAGCCTTTAACCAAGCTAGAACATCGTCGTTATGCCGCGTGATGCCTTCGACAGCGCGTAAAGTTGCCTCAATTGCGTGTTCGGCGTCGTCGGCGCTAATTAACCCTTGTGAGGTGGCTTCTGCAAGTTCATCGATATCGAGAACCTCAACTGGATGGCCAGTGAGGGAGACGATATCTACGTAGAGATCACGAGTGTGCCAAGTCGGTTCTACTTTAGACACCTTAGATGTTGTTGCCGATTCTTCCTTAGGCAATGGTTCACCTGCTGTGTCTCCAGCAGTAGGAAGTTTGATTTCGACCGCGTCTTTGATTTCGACAATGTCAATGTAGAAATCTTGCGGTCTTTCGAAGCCTGGACGGTAGTGAAAAATGCTGACTCGCAACGACAGCTTTGGAAGCAGCCATGATTCGAGATACCCGAATTGTGGGTGATCCGCACCTCGGGCCATGTATAAGCCGAAATCGGTGGTGCGATAAATATCGACGTGGCGGTGAAAACCTTTCGGGTCGATATTTACCTTGCTCTCGGTGGCAAAGATTTCGTGTTTAACGGGGTGCATGATCGTGACCTGTGAAATGTTAGCTAGTAATGATCGCGGCGGTAGGGAAGTAGTTACAGGTGCTATCTTCTGTGTGGACGCTGCCTTCTAGTAAGGCGACGATAATCCCGCGACCGGTGTCCGCGACACCAGAAATGGTTGCCGGCCCTTCTGGGTTAATCCCGTGGTTTCCAAGACCGATGCTGCCGTGCCTGCCATTGGAGAGGTTGAACCAATGAGCGCGCATATCTTGGTGTTGTGCGGCGGGTGCGGTGCCTAATGCTGTGAACAAGAAAGCGGTTTCATGTGCTTTGGCGCCAGGCAAGGGAATGTCTGCGGGGCCAGGTACTGCGATAGCTGTACCGACGCTGTTATGAGCGCCGTTGATGCAGGAACCGGCGACCGTAGGCCAGCTAAATTGCGTGAATTGTGGGCCTTGTTTAGGTAGGTCCGGTCCACCAGTTTCACCTGCTCCGATTGCGAAGTCCAGTGCTTGTAAGATGGCGTCTTTTGCCTGTGGCGGGACCCATGGCTGATGCGCGAAACCGCGGATTTGGGCGGCTGTTTCCGGAGTTGGTCGCCCCAGGTGATCGACTGGAGAATACCGGGCAAACAGATCGTCGAGTTGACTACTGAGCAGTTGTCCTTGTTGCGAGGCAGGGTTCGGTGCAGGTAACACACTGGATGCTTGGGGGGCTGCGTGAGCCTGCATTGCCGATGACGCGAGCAAGGCACAGCTTGCGACGATGCTAGCTATGACTGTGCGGGTGCGGGGGGCTGCAACCATGTGTTCCTCCGGGAAATGGTCTGTGAACGATAGCTGTGAAAATACCGTTTAATAAAGATGAATGGAGCGAAGTAGCCGATATTTTTGGCGTCACATGAGTGACACTAAAAACATTGCTCACAATTTTCACAACATTAGTTGGGTTGTTACTTATCTGCAATAGGGTGCGTGATTGCCTTCATGTCGATATTTGTGCTCTATCCGTCACCTAATCGTCATTACCCGCGCGTGTGAACTCCAGACTGGAGCAAGCTTCTGTAGAAAACTCAAGAAAGCTCAAGACGGTAGGCCGCATGGTGCAAGCCGTCTGGTGTAAACGACGATTGGTTTTTGGCGCTCGTATTGTGATTTATGGGGGATTGGGGGCATTGCATTAAAGAAAAGGTGCAACGAACGGGCAAGGGGAGTATCGTTGAACCGTTAAAACCCACGATTTTTCAGGAGTACTGTGAACACTGAGTTCCGCAACGTCGCAATCGTCGCACACGTCGACCATGGCAAAACCACGCTCGTCAACGGGATGCTCGAGCAATCCGGAGCGTTCGGTGAGCATGGCGAAGTAAATGATCGCGTCATGGACTCGAATGACCAGGAAAAAGAGCGTGGCATTACGATCCTCGCGAAAAACACCGCGGTCCGCCGTAAAGGTCTTGGTAAAGACGGTGCTGACCTTATCATTAACGTCATTGACACCCCGGGCCACGCGGATTTTGGTGGTGAAGTTGAACGCGGAATCTCGATGGTTGACGGCGTAGTGCTGCTTGTCGACGCCGCCGAAGGTCCACTGCCACAAACTCGTTTCGTGCTTACCAAGGCTTTGGAAGCAAAGCTGCCGGTGATCATCGCCGTCAACAAGACTGACCGCCCAGACGCTCGCATCGATGCCGTTGTGCAAGAATCTCAGGACTTGTTGCTGGAAATCGCCGCCGGATTGGAAAACGAAGAGGCCGCTGCAGCAGCGGAAGAACTTCTGGATTTGCCGGTCCTTTACGCGTCTGGGCGTGAAGGCAAGGCCTCGACAGAAAATCCGGGAGATGGCAATGTTCCAGATTCGGAAGATCTGCAGCCACTGTTCGATGTGATCTACGACGTTTTGCCAGAGCCATCCGCAACCGTTGATGCTCCGCTGCAGGCGCATGTCACCAACCTGGACTCCTCGGACTTTCTTGGCCGTTTGGCGCTACTACGCGTGTACGCAGGCAAGATCACCAAAGGGCAGCAGGTGGCCTGGATTCACTACGACGAAGACGGCAACGAAAAGACCACCAATGTCAAGGTTGCCGAGCTGCTGCGTACAGAAGGCTTTGATCGCAAACCAGCGCAAGAAGCTATCGCAGGTGACATCGTTGCGATCTCAGGTATTCCTGAAATCATGATCGGAGATACCGTCGCTGATCCAGAATCTCCAAAGGCGCTACCTCGTATCGCTGTCGATGAGCCAGCAATCTCCATGACGATTGGCGTGAACACTTCTCCGTTGGCTGGACGCGGCGGTGGCGACAAGATGACAGCTCGGTTGCTGAAAAACCGTCTGGACCAAGAACTCATCGGTAACGTCTCGCTGCGCGTTTTGCCGACTGAAAAGCCAGACGCATGGGAAGTGCAAGGACGAGGCGAAATGGCTTTGTCGGTTCTCATTGAGTCGATGCGTCGCGAAGGTTTTGAGTTGACCGTTGGTAAGCCAGAGGTCGTTACACAGACGATTAACGGACAGGTGCATGAGCCTTATGAGATCGTCACGATCGACGTGCCTGGTGAATTCCAAGGTAATGTCACCCAGCTACTGGCAGGCCGGAAAGGTCAGATGCAGTCCATGGACATCAAAGAAGGCGATTGGGTTCGCATGGTCTTCCGTATTCCTGCCCGTGGCCTGATTGGGTTCCGCACACAGTTTATGACTGAAACCCGTGGTACCGGCATCGCGAACTCCATGTCTGATGGCATGGACGTTTGGGCCGGGCAGATCAAGTCGCGCGCAACCGGTTCGCTTGTTGCTGACCGTTCGGGCAAGATCACTCAGTTTGCTTTGATGTCGCTGGCTGATCGTGGCAACTTCTTCGTTGAACCGGGAGCCGAAGCTTATGAAGGCATGGTCGTCGGTGCTAATAACCGTGATGAAGATATGGACATCAACATCACGAAGGAAAAGAAGCTGACGAACATGCGCGCAGCTTCCGCGGACACTACCGTTACGCTGGCAAAAGCTAAGACTTTGTCGTTGGAAGAAGCCTTGGAGTTCTGTGGCAATGATGAGTGTGTTGAAGTAGCCCCGGAGGTTCTACGAGTACGTAAGGTTGAGCTGAACGCTTCTGAACGTCGTCGTGCAGCCTCGCGTGCGAAAAATCAGAAGTAATTCGCAGAAACAGCGGATAAATCCGCACTAACAGCCATGATGCGCAGATTAGGAAATCCCGCCGCGATAGGCGCGGATAACACTCGGGTGACGAAAGTCACTCGGAGCTACGGATTTCCGTTCGCCATCGTGGCTGCTGTTGGTTTATTGACTTCATGCGTGGCCAACCCAGGGCCACCACCGATCGAAACCGGACAAGAAGCTGAATCTAGTGCGGCGGATGTAGCCCGAGGTGATGCCAAGGCAAGCTCTAATTCCCCGGAAAACCACGCAGAGGCGGATCATGGTGCAAAAGAACGTTCAGGAAGTCGCCGCAATTCGGTAGAAGAATCCCAAGTAGGCATTGGGATTGACCCAATACACAACGGGCTGAATCCACATTTGCAGGCGAACCAACAAGCCGTCGTCGATGATATTGCAGCATTGGCCCTGCCATCTGCTTTTGTGAACGGCGAAATCACGGAATTACTGGACTCGGCCGAAGAAGTGGAACTAGCAGGCGTGGACACAGACCCCGTCGCCGCAGAACCCAAACCGGAAGGTGCTGAAGACCAAGTCGTCGTGCAGCGAGTCCGTTACGAAATCGCGCAACAGGCGCAATGGTCTGACGGAACCCCGATTACCGGCGAAGATTTTATCTATTTGTGGCAGCAGATGACGACAACTCCGGGGGTGGTGCGCGCTTCAGGATATTTTGCAATTTCGGACATCACCTCTACCGCCGGGGGCAAAGTGGTTGAAGTTGCTTTTTCCCAGCGTGTACACGACTGGCAAGAATTATTCCATTATCTCTTGCCGGCGCACTTGATGAATGCCCCGTTCGCAGCAGTAAGAGAAATACCTGCCAGTGCAGGTCGCTACCAAATCGACAGTGTTGACTGGGCACGTGGCAAGCTAACACTGCATCGTAATGACCGATTCTGGGGTGCGGACCCGGCCAACATCGACGTGATTGAACTGACAGAGATTAGAAACCCCAGGCAAGGACTTGATCTCATGCGGTCCGGCCAGATAACGTTTGCAGATCTCACTCCTGAAGAAACCACATTTCTTGCCTACAACTCGTTGCCGGGAACACAGGTTTTCCGCTTCAATACTCCGCGGCAAATGCAGATTGATCTGTTGACGCAGTCACCGATTTTTAGCCAACAATTGGCTCGATCCGAGTTTGCCAAATTGATTGATAGACCCGAGGTAGCCGTACAAGCGGCTGGTCGACGAACGGACGTGAGAGTCCCGGGATATGCAGAATCCGTCGCCCATAGTGAAACCGGAGGTGAGGGAGCACCCGGTGCCAACAAAAACACTATTGACGGTGACGCGACTGTCGCGCAAGTGGAACGGTTACGCGAAAGCAGCACTCTGCAGCGTCCACTAAGGATTGCCGCTGATCCCACCGATCCCGTTGCTAGTGCTGCAGCGGCTGCAGTGGTTGATAAGTTGGTCGCGGTGGGAGTCCATGCTGAGGTCGTTGCGAATGATTTTGCTGCTATCGCCAGAGAAATGGTGCCAAATGGGGACGTCGATGCAGTGGTGAGTTGGCAAGATACGAGTGCTTCTTCTGTGAATCTCGCCGACGAATTACTCTGTCGTGCCCCGGGGCTGAGTACTGAGAAAGCCGTGTGGATTCCACAGTGCCTACCAGATTTCGGCGATGCGTGGATTCAGGTTCTCGAAGGCAGCGTAGATGCCGAATACGGACGTGATTTAGTTAGTAGCTTAGATTCCGAGTACGTATTGCAAGTTCCTGTGCTGGATGAACGAAGAATCCGGGTTCTGGGCAGTGGGATTATTGGCCCGGAAGAACAGTTAGAACGTTGGCCAGCTGGGCTGAAATCGGCTCCACAGTGGCGTTTATCGGCTGCTGGGGATAAAGCCGGTGTGGGCGGTGTTGGTCGAGGGCTTAAGATAGAAAACCCGCAAGAAGGGTAGTACGTGAACTGGGTACAATCAGATTTCACGGTACCCGGCCCCTATCCTCGGAGGAAGATAATGAAGGTTTTAGCCGTCCACGCGCATCCGGATGACGAATCTATTTGGACAGGCGGGGCGTTAGCGCGGTTTGCCAAGCAAGGCGCCGAGGTCACAGTGCTGACATGCACGAATGGCGAGGAGGGCGAAATTATTGGCAGGGCGGAACTCGTTGATGATCTGGCTCAATTTCGTTTGGGCGAACTGGCAGAAGCGCTAGAGGTCTTACAAGTTTCTGGCCAACGTATGAATCTGCGAGACTCCGGTATGGCCGGGGCTGAGTCCGCGCAGCATCCTAAGGCATTGGTAAATAATACCGAACAAGCGGCAGCTGCTATAGAGGATTTTCTCCGGGCCGAGGAGCCTGATCTGGTGATTACCTATGGCCCTGACGGGGGATATGGGCATCCTGATCACATTGCCGCACACAATGCTACGCACGAGGCGTTGTCTCGGGTTCATGCATCTGGAATTGATCCTGAAGTGTGGTGGTCAGTGTTGTACCGGCAAGACGTAATAGATGGGCAGCAACAGTTTGTTTTGCCAGAGGGTTGGCAATGGCCGGGTCAGGAATATTTATTCAACGGAACCGATGATTTTGTCGATGTCGGCTTGGAACTCAGCCCAGCTGAAGTGACTGCTAAACGTGAAGCAATGGCAGCACACGCCACGCAAGTTTGGATCGCCGACGGACGAGCTTCCACCGTCAATCCGGATAGGGTGGTGGCCTCTCATGATGATGCCATTGCCGGGGTATACGCCTTGTCGAATCTATATGCTTATCCCATTTTGCGAACTGAATACTACCAGTTGCCGTTTGGTCCCGGGCCGGTTGCTCGAGCACAGGAGCAGCACCGGTGGGACAGCGCGTAATACGAACCGAATTCAGTCGTAGTGAGGTTGTCGGGGCACTAGCCTGGCTCTGTGCTTTCGCCGCAATAGGTGCGGTTTTTTGTCTCTGGTACTTGCCCGCTACCATCACAATAGAGGTTACGAACCTGCCGTGGACTATTCCATTAGCCTGCGGCTGGGTCATGGTTTTGGTGAAAACCGCCACGTTGTGGTCGGCAAACTACCTTATTCAGCTACTGCCCGCGGTAGTCTGGGTTGGAGTAGTTGGGCTGATGTCGCCCACGTCAGCTGCGGTCGCGTACGTGGTGGCTTTGGTGTGTGCCGTCTTAGCAGGAGCAGCTTGGTCGGTCATCAAAAACCACAAAGCTGTCGTACCGAAATAGTGAATATCAATCAGGAGAGCCCATGACTTATATCATTGCCCAACCGTGTGTGGATGTGATGGATCGCGGTTGCGTGGAAGAATGCCCGGTCGACTGCATCTATGAAGGCAAGCGCATGCTGTACATTCACCCGGATGAATGTGTGGATTGTGGTGCTTGTGAGCCAGCTTGTCCAGTAGAAGCAATTTTTTACGAAGACGATACCCCTGACGAGTGGGAAGAATATTACGATGCCAACGTCGGATTCTTTGATGACCTCGGCTCACCAGGTGGTGCCGCTGGCTTGGGGCCACAAGACTTTGACCATCCCATGATTGCCAAGCTTCCGCCACAAAACCAAGACGTGGACGCCTAATTGGCTACTTGGCACGTTTGCCTGGCCTGGGAGAAAAACCCCTTAGCACACTCGGTGAATGACTAGCGATTAAGGACCAAAAGCATGATGCGTACCCCTTCTCTCCCAGATTTTCCGTGGGACAGCTTGACCGACGCGAAAAAGATTGCGGAATCGCATGCCGACGGGATCATTAACTTATCGGTTGGAACCCCAGTCGACCCAGTGGCCCCAGGCATCCAGCTGGCATTGGCAGAATCCGGTTCCGCACCAGGATATCCACAAACTGCTGGCACTGCGCAGCTACGCGATTCGATTTCGTCTGCGCTGCGGCGTAGATATCACATGCACGTAGAGGCAGTTTTGCCGGTCGTCGGAACAAAAGAAGCGATTGCCTGGTTACCAACACTGCTGGGCGCCAAGTTTGTGGTGATACCGGAGCTGGCGTATCCGACTTATGAAGTTTCTGCGCGCTTAGCAGGAGCAAATGTTCTACGTGCGGATTCTTTGACACAGATCGGCCCAGCGCGCCCCGATTTGCTGTTTATCAATAGCCCAGCGAACCCAACTGGTAAAGTTTTGGGCATTGAGCACTTGCGCAAAGTGGTGGGGTGGGCGCAATCTCGTGGTGTCATTGTTGCGTCTGACGAATGCTATTTAGGTCTCGGGTGGCAGTCTGCGGGAGAAGACGAACCACTGTCTATCCTGGATCCGCGGGTGTGTGACGGTGATACTACCAACTTGATTGCCATTCATTCCTTATCGAAAACTTCTAATCTCGCGTCGTATCGGGCCGGATATTTGGCAGGCGACCCGAAAATTATCGACGCTTTACTGCAGGCACGTAAGCACGCTGGTCTTATGGTTCCGGGGCCAATTCAGGCAGCGATGGTGGCAGCCTTAGACGACGACGCCCATGAGTTAGCACAAAAACAGATTTACGGCGAACGGCGAGCTAAGCTTCTTGGCGCGTTATCGGACGCTGGTTTCCGGATTGATAATTCTGAGGCCGGGCTGTATTTGTGGGTGAGTCGCGATGAGCCCTGTCGTGACACAGTAGACTGGTTTGCGGAGCGTGGCATTCTCGTTGCTCCCGGAGAGTTCTACGGCCCTAAGGGTAAAAATCACGTGCGTATTTCGCTGACCGAAACAGATGAGCGTATAGCAGCCGCGGTTTCGCGACTTTGCTCTGATAAATAGCGGCTTGGTCAATCGTCGAAAGGGACTTTGTGGCCGAAACTTCTCCGAAGACGGTGCAGACGTTAGCGAGCCTCCGTCAGTTCATCCAATTTGGGATGGTCGGTGGCTCCGGAGTGATCGTCAACCTCACCGTTGTATATATTTGCAAAAAATTCGCTGAGGTGGTTTTTGCGCTAAACGAGCGTGAGGTTTTTCTGCCACTTTTGGGCACTGATTTCAACATCCGCTGGTATAACGTTTTTACCGTGGTGGCGTTCGTCATTGCGAATATTTGGAATTATCAGTTGAACCGATCGTGGACGTTTAAAGGCGTGTCTTCGGTGGGGTGGCTTCGCGGGCTTGTGCCATTTATGATCACTGGCATTGGTGCTCTTGTGGTATCACAGATTGTTTTGGTGCTGCTCATGAACCCAGGCTCGCCAATTGCACTCTCAGAAAGTGTCTTTGACGATTCCACTGGGCTGCGCACGAAGTTTTATTGGGCCAGTGCGCTGTCGATACTTGTTTCTATGCCAGTGAATTTCGTGATTAATAAATTTTGGACTTTCCGAAAAAGTCCAAAGGGGAGCCGAGTGGTTCTCGACTCCCCAATATCTTAGGTTGCGGTGCTTTCCGTCACCGGAAGCTATGCCGCAGCGCTTTGGTTTTAGCCCTTAATTATTGTGTAGTTCCTCGTTGAGCTGGACCGCCGAAGCCTTCCATTCGGTGGCCTCCACAGAACCGGAGACTGAATTGCGGCGGTACAAGATACCGCTGGCACCACTAAGGGTGCTGGCCTTGACCGTTGATCCATGAGAAACTCCGATGGCCTCGGCTACCTGCCCGAAGACGGTGAGCTTTGTGCCGCCGGTGATATACAATCCGGCCTCTACGACGCAGTCGTCGCCCAAGGAGATACCGATTCCGGCATTAGCACCAAGCAAGCAGCGCTTACCGACGGAGATAACCTCTTTTCCGCCACCGGAAAGAGTGCCCATGATCGAGGCTCCGCCGCCGACGTCAGAACCGTCATCTACGACTACACCGGCAGATATCCGGCCTTCGACCATGCCGGAGCCAAGAGTACCGGCATTGAAATTGACAAAGCCTTCGTGCATGACGGTGGTACCTTCTGCGAGATAAGCGCCGAGGCGTACCCGGTCTGCATCACCAATGCGCACTCCTGATGGCACTACGTAGTCGACCATACGCGGGAATTTATCGACAGAGTAGACGGTAACTGGGCCACGGCTTGCCAAGCGGCCTCGGACCATTTGGAAATCTTCCACTGCGCATGGTCCGTAGTTAGTCCACACAACATTTGCTAACAGGCCGAATAAACCCTCGAGGTTTTGCTCATGGGGTTTGACCAAGCGGTGCGATAGCAAGTGCAGGCGCAGGTAAGCGTCGTAAGTATCCTTGGGCGCTTGGTCTAAATCGGCGATGTCAGTACGCACAGCTATACGCGCGACCCCTCGCTCTTCGTCTGGCCCCACCAGGTCGGCGAATTGTTGGGGAACCTCGTCTAGTTTGCTCGTTGTGCTAGAGGAGACGGATTCTCCGAGCTTTGGTGCGGGATACCAGACGTCGAGGACGGTGCCGTCATGAGTGACAGTCGCGAGTCCACGTGCCGATGCTGAAGTCATAGAAAAGCTGCTACCTATTCTGTTTCGGAAACTGTCAAAGCAAGTCACAAGCGCGCAAGTCACAACTGTGCATGTAACAACTGTGATTGCGGGTGCAATTGTGGCTTGCTATCCGAGTTCGAGCATACCCGAAATATTGTGGTTTTATTGCTTAACGACGTTGGATAGGCCTTTGCGTTTGCGGTTTTGTCCCACGAATATCGAGATGACGAGCAACCCCGAAAGCAGTACAGCGACTGCTAGTAGTTGACCACGCGCCCCTGGGTCGGTCAGCATGAGAATCATGATGCCAGCCAGCGCAGCCAACGAGATATATGCGTCCCATGGGTAAAAACCGGCGTTGAGTTCTCCCAGTTCTCCGTTGCGCTTCATCACTGGGTGCAACTTCAAGTACGACAAAATGGTGAGAATCCAAATTACCAACAAGCATCCGCCCACGGCGTTGAATAAGAATTCCAGTAGCCCAGGTGGATTCCACCATTGCAGCGCGACTGAACCAAAAGCGAAGATAACTGAGAGAACGACCGCGTTTTGTGGTGCTGATGCCTTGTTGACCTTGGAGAAAATTGCTGGGGCATTACCATCGCGACTCATGTTAAATACTAGGCGCGAGGTGGCATAGATCTGTGCGTTGAAAGCTGAAAGCAGAGCGATAACGATGATCAATTCCATGAATCCAGCTGCCCCAGGGATATTAGCCATGGACAGAATCTGGGTAAACGGTGAGTCTGCAGCAACGTCTGCGTCTTGGATGGAATCAAAAGGTAAGAGCAGTGTGATGACCAGTACGGATCCGATATAGAAGAAGAGAATTCGGAAAATGATCGCATTGACCGCCGTCTTGACGTTTTTTGCTGGATCTTCTGATTCCGCGGCAGCGATGGTCACTAGTTCGATGCCTCCGAATGCGAAAGCAACTGCCAATAGGCCAGCGGCAATGCCGGAGAGACCGTTAGGGGCAAAGTTTTCAATGAACTCGCCGGGGTTAGCGCCTGTAGCATTCGGCCACAAGCCGAAAATCAGTAGCAAACCTATGCCAATAAAACCAATGATCACCACAATTTTGATGATGGCGAACCAGAACTCAAATTCACCGAAACCACGGACGTTAGCGAAGTTCACCAGAGCAAAAAGAACAACAACGACGAGGGCCGGAATCACTGGTGCAATACCAAACCAGGCACCAATAATCGCTGATGCTCCGGTGATTTCTGCTCCCATCACCATGACTAACATGAACCAATAAATCCAGCCGTTGGTGAACCGTGCCCAGTTACCGAAAGCCATGCCAGAAAACGTCGAAAAAGAGCCCAATGATGGCCGGGCGGCGGCCATTTCACCCAGCATGCGCATGATCAGGGTGACAAGAATTCCGGCGACGATATAGGACAACAACACTGAGGTGCCGGAAATTTGGATTCCCAGACCGACCCCTAAGAACAGCCCTGCACCGACAGCAGAACCCAGCCCCATCATGGTCAGATGGCGGGTTTTCATCAGGTTCGCGCCCTGTTTTTTCGCTGGTGACGCCCCAGCTTGCGGTTGCGACATGAGTTGCGCCTTTCTTTTCCTTTTCGGCCGGTCCCGCTATGGCCGGTCGATCTGCGGCCGATGGCTCCGGTGACTGTTGCTTAAAATGAGCAATCGCTTTGCAGAATACTCAACACCCTAGTCCAGAACGTTTTCTTGCTCACGATATGGGGCGAAATAAATGCCGGTTATTTGTCCTCGGATGGTCCGGATCGTGGACTCACGAGCAAGAAAATATGCTAGTTGCTTCGGTATCGGAGGGGAGTGAACCGGCAGTTTGTGCAAAATAGGGTGCGAATGCAGACCGCAAGCGCGGTAGGCTTGGGCATTGTGAATACACCACTCGAGCAAAAATATCAGTCGTCTAGTGAACAAAAAGATAGCTCGCGGAATTCCGGGGAGCAGGCTGTGCCGTACTTAGATTTCGATGCTGACCCAGTCTCTTTGACTGCGGCATTGGTAGACATTGCATCACCGTCCCATGATGAAAAGAATATTGCTGATGCCATCGAGTCCGCGCTCTACGCAGTTCGGCAGCATGCAACAATCGATTTTGTGGTGCAGCGTTATAACAATACGGTCTGCGCAAAAACCAATACCGGGCGTGATACCCGAGTTGTTCTCGCAGGCCACGTGGATACCGTTCCTATTGCGGATAACGTGCCGCACCATTTGACTGAGGATGCGGATGGGCAAACCATCATGCATGGCTGCGGAACTACCGATATGAAATCTGGTTTGGCTGTTTATCTACACGTTTTTGCGCGGTTGGTAAAAACCGGCAATCTTTCGTGCGATCTCACGATGATTGCCTATGAGGGCGAAGAGGTAGCCACCAAGTACAACGGTCTGTACCATCTGCAACGCGATCACCCTGAGTGGTTGGCTGGCGACCTGGCACTACTGGGTGAACCATCAGGCGGCATAATTGAAGCCGGCTGTCAGGGAACTCTGCGGTTGAAAATCTCTGCTCGCGGACAACGTGCGCACTCTGCTCGGTCCTGGTTGGGATCGAATGCAGCCCATACTCTGGCGCCGGTGATGGTCAAAGTCGCCGATTATGAGGCACGTAAAGTGACGATTGACGGCTGTACTTATCGCGAGGGACTCAATATTGTGCACCTGGAAGCAGGAGTCGCGACAAATACGATTCCGGATGACGCATGGATGTTCGTGAATTTCCGTTACGCGCCGGACCGTAGTGAAGACGACGCACTCGCACACGCACTCGAGGTATTGGGGCTTAGGAATCTCGCCGACGATTCGCTACTGAGCGTGGAAATTGATGACAGTGCAGGCGCAGCGTTACCAGGCTTGGGGGCGCCCGTCGCCAAGCGCTTATTAGAAGCGGTAGGCGGAAATTATCGCGCGAAACTTGGTTGGACCGATGTAGCTCGGTTCAGTGCGCTAGGTGTGCCAGCCGTCAACTTCGGTTGCGGGGACCCAGGATTTGCGCATAAACGCGACGAACAATGCCCGACAGCGCAGATTATCCAGGTAGCGCAACAACTTGTTGACTACCTCCAGAAAGAGGAATTACCTTCCTAATATGGCTGCAGAAACCCCCAAAGAGCGTTCAGTGCCCCCGCATGAACAAGGTTCCCCGCATGCAGATTACTCTGCCCACGAAACTGACAAAATTGATGCAAGGCATGATGGC
>ERZ1023415.54-NODE-54-length-29418-cov-22.898376_pt1 | contig 29418 bp, 27 predicted proteins | sample MGYA00380510_ERZ1023415 | MGnify/ENA primary metagenome ERZ1023415 (study PRJEB33173, sample SAMEA4830299) | metagenome | study: EMG produced TPA metagenomics assembly of the PRJEB25223 data set...
TATGGCGAACTTGCGCCAATCCGCAAAGAAAATTGCTCCGAAGAAGAAAAGAAGGGGCTGCAAGGACCTCGTGGCCCAATCGGCCCACAAGGTGATCGTGGCCCAGCTGGTCCGGCAGGCCCTCCGGGCACCCCAGGTAAAGACGGTGAGCCAGGTAAGGATGGCGAGACCGGCCCACAAGGAGATCGCGGTCCTGCTGGACCAGCAGGCCCTCCGGGCAGTGAAGGTAAACCAGGTGTGCAGGGACCACAAGGAGAACCTGGACAGCGGGGACCGGCAGGCCCTGCAGGTCAAGACCTGAAGATCAAAAAACAGTACGACGATGCACAAGGCAACATCGTCGTAGAGTTCACCAATGGCCAAAAGATTGTCATCCCGAAGGGCAAGGACGGCGCTGCTGGTAAAGACGGTGAAAAGGGGCAAGATGGCAAAGATGCCAAGCCGTTGACCATCGTCGGCCAGGAGATTAAAGACGGAAAAGTCATCGTCAAGTTCTCGGACGGCAGCACTGTCGAAATCCCGCTGCCGAAAGATGGCAAGGATGGACAAGACGGTAAGGATGGCCGGGATGGTAAAGACGGCAAGGACGCCGAACCAGCACCAAAGAAGCCACAGGAAGATCAGTCCGATGTGTCGTCGTCAAGCGCTGGCGGTATTTTCGGCTCGATCCTGAAGACGCTGGCAAGCTTGTTTACCGGGCCGACGTTACTGGGCAGCTTCTTTAGCAAAATCATGGATCTGCTGAAAACCCTAAGCGGTATGCGGATCTAAACCACTGATTTCGCTACTCCTAGTCAAGCCTTCTAGTGAGGCCTCCCAGCGAAACCTCCTAGTGAAAACACGGGGAAGTGTGTGCCCCGGTGGCTGGCAATAAAAGCTTAGAACACCAAATGCGCATGTGGTCGCATTCTGCTCTTTAAGGGTTGGGTGCGACCTTCAAGCATCGGGTTAGCCTGCATACGAAGAAAGACCGAGAAGCAAAAGCTTCTCGGTCTTTTATATTGTCGGGGCGACAGGATTTGAACCTGCGACCCTCTGCTCCCAAAGCAGATGCGCTACCAAGCTGCGCTACGCCCCGCCATCGCGTTGAAGTATTAATTTCTGCGACTTGGATATCTTATTATATCGAGCTTGCAGAACACAAATCGAGGGCCTTATAGGGAAGAATCCCCAGCGTATGGCGGGAAGCGTCGCCAAGTATTAAGTTGTTTTTTCGGTAATTCGTAGCAGTGTTGCCGATGGGCGGCAGAACAAACGAACTGGGGCATACTTTGAGGTCCCTAAACCATTGGAGACGTGCATTGCCATGCCGTCGAAGTCATGTAGTCCCTGCGCCCGCTCGCGATCGATACCGCAATTGGTCACCAACGCCTTGGAACCCGGCAAACACACTTGCCCGCCGTGCGTATGGCCAGACAACGAGAGCTGGTAGCCGTCGGCAGCAAAGCGCTGTAAGACGCGTGGCTCAGGGGCATGTAACAGCGCCAGGGCCAGATCCGCATCCGGGTTTGGGGCACCAGCGATCTCGTCGTAGTCATCAAAATCATGGTGCGGATCATCTACCCCGGCCACCGCCAGGCGCACGTTACCGACCCGGAATTCGTGGCGCCGCTGATTCGCATCAAACCAGCCCCGCTCAATAAACGCGGCACGCATATCCCGCCACGGCAAATCCACATACGATGGCGTGCGTTTCTTGCCCGTCAGGTACTGGAAGGGGTTGACCGGCTGGGGCGCCCAGTAATCATTAGTGCCCCATACGAACAACCCCGGTGTGTTCAATAGCGGGTCCAGTGCGCGCAACACATCAGGAACTGCGTGCTGGTCAGAAAGATTATCTCCGGTGTTAACCACTAAATCAGGCTGCAATCGGGCTAGATCGCGTACCCACGCAATTTTTTTGTCCTGGCCGGGGATCATGTGCAAATCCGAGACATGCAGTATCCGAAACTCGGCCTGGCCGTGCGCGCTGCGCTTTTTGCCCAAGGTGCCTTTGGGCAGGAGCGCAACGGTGTGTTCTTTGAGCTCAAAGCGGTTGAGTTCTGAAACCGCCCAGGCCAGTGTGCCGGCACCCGCACCGAGGGTGGTCACGGTTGTGGTCATTAGTGCAGCTTTCCACGAAATATTCACTCCGCCTAGTCTAGACGGACTTTCGGTGGAATCTTGCCGTGATCTCGTTGCCCGGTCGGGCCAAGCGAGTATCTTTGGGGCTATGAGTGAGAACAACACGACAAGTCAGAACAGCGCCCAGACATCATTAAAAGAGCACATCCGCCAGGATCTGACTACCGCCATGAAGTCCAAGGACAAAGCGACGACGTCTGCATTGCGTATGCTGCTGGCAGCTATCCAGGCCGAGGAGACTTCCACCGGTACCCGCACCGAACTCACCGACGAAGACGTTCTCAAGGTTATCGCTCGGGAGATCAAAAAGCGTCGCGAATCCGCAGAGATTTACCGCGACAATGGGCGCGATGAGCTTGCCGACGCTGAACAGTCTGAAGTCGAAGTTTTCGAAAAATATCAGCCACAGCAGTTGGATGATTCCGAGCTCGCCGAGTTAGTCGATGGCGTTATTAGTGAAGTTTCGGCTGCTGCTGGTGAAAAATTGAGCATGAAACACATGGGCCAAGTGATGAAGGCTGCAAACGCAAAAGCCTCCGGACGCGCAGATGGTAAGCGCATCTCGGAGGCAGTAAAAGATCGCCTGCAAGGCTAAAAGTTAAACAGGTTACGCAACTCTTCGGTGGCGTTTTCAATTTCCTGTTCTAGGTTGAATTCCAGCGCTGGTGGTTGGCTACCGCCGCCACCGGTGTTGTTTTCTGTCGGGGCCCCTGGGCTTGACTGGCGGCGTGTTGACGGTGTGCTGCGGGATGAGCCATCGGAAATCCGCAAAATTACCACGCTATTAGCTGGTCCTGCGAAATCCGCACTGACTACTCGGCCGGCGGGCATTCCATTGCCAGCCACTCGCTCCGTACGCACTTCTAAACCGGCCTCGGCCAAACGATCCCGCGCTACGGATTCACGCAATCCGCGCACTTCGTTGAGTTTGGCGGCGTCGAGGCCTTCGTTAAAAGCTGGATCGTAGTCTTCTGAAACGCCACCGTTGAGCGCCGGTGGCAGGTTGTTGGCCATGTTGTAGAACGAACGCGCCGGTTCAGTACCACCGAAGAGGTTTCCGTTGCTGCACTGGCGCACTGGGCTGGTGCATAGCGACATCGTAGTGGTGCTGTCGTTGAAGATATATGGTGCCGCTGCGATGCCAGAGTTGAAGGCCAGGAAGGCTGCGGAATAGTTCTCGTTGGTGGTACCCGTTTTGGCTGCCATCGTGCCGGGGAAGCCCTCGGCATTACGAGCGTTGGCGGCGGTACCGGTTTTACCATCCTCGGTCATTGCCTGTGATAATGCATCGGCTGCGTTGGAGTCCATGACGTTTTCGCACGGGGTGCGCTCTAGGTAGACTTCCTGCCCGTTGCGGTCATAAACGGCGTCGATTGGATTCGGTTCACACCAGGTTCCGCCGGAGGCCAACGAAGCACCGACATTGGACAGTTCCAATGCGTTGACCGGGGTGGAGCCCAAAACGTAGGAACCAAGGTTGGCGTCTTTCTGGAACTGCGCGATGGAGCGCTCACCGTCGTGCGTGCCTTCTTCTGCGTAGCTGCGCAGTCCTAGGTTCACCGACAGATCTACCACGGCAGGTACCCCGACGCGTTCCATCAGCTGGACGAACGGTGTGTTTGGTGAATGCGCTAGTGCGTCGCGCAGAGTCATGGAATCGGCAAATTCACCGAAGTTTTCCACGCAGTAGCGGTTGGCCGGGCAGTTTGGCGCGCCACCGTGACCCAAGCCTTCTGCCTCGTAGCGCGATGGAACCGACACGTATTGTTCGATGCCCATGCCGTCTTCGATAGCGGCGGCAGCAGCAAAAACTTTGAAGACAGAACCTGCGCCGTGGCCGACCAGCGAGTACGGCTGTGGGAGAATCGTTTCCCCGGCTTCTTGGTTCAGGCCGTAATTGCGTGACGACGTCATCGCTAGGATGCGGCGAGAATCTTTGCTGGGTTCAATGACATTCATGACCTCAGCGACGCCGTTCGCCTGGGGGTCGGTATAGCTGGAGACCGCCCGCCGCGCTTCATGCTGCACGCCCGGATCTAGAGTGGTGTGGATGTCATATTTGCCGGCAACCAGTTCGTCGGTAGTAATTCCGCGCTCGTCTAGATACTTCAAGGCGTAATCACAGAAAAATCCGGCATCGCCTGCCGCGATGCAACCGTTGGACAAAGTCTCGGGGGTCTCGAGCACCCCAAGAGGCTCATTCTTAAAGCCATCGGCTGCTTCCTGATCCAAATATCCATGATCGACCATTGCCTGCAAGACGGTATTCCGGCGATCGGTTGCACCGTCTGAGTTGGTGTACGGATTTAAATATTCCGAAGACTGCACCATTCCAGCCAGCATGGCGGCCTGGGGCACCGACAATTCAGCAGCTGAAATACCAAAGTAGGTGCGTGCAGCGGATTCAATGCCGTATGCGTGGTTGCCAAACGGTACCAGGTTCAAATAACCAGCCAGAATATCTTCTTTGCTCAGGCGGTCATCCAAATCGGCAGCGACGCGGATCTCGCGCAATTTACGCGCAATTGTTTGTTCAATTGCTTCTCGACGCTCTTCGTCGGTGTCGGCGTCGACAAGCAAAGCCCAGTTCTTGGCATATTGCTGGTGGATCGTCGACGCGCCTTGCTGTACGCCGCCGGCGGCAATGTTAGTGGCCAGCGCACGCAGGTAGCCCTGAAAATCGACGCCTTCGTGTTCGTAGAAACGGTTGTCTTCGATCGCGACGATGGCATCCTTCATGGCCTGTGAGATTTCCTCTGGCGGAACCTCATGGCGGCGTTGGCTGAAAAAATTTGCCAACACATTGCCCTCACTGTCATACATGGTGGACACCCCTGGGGCGCCGCCCTCCTGAATGTCGGTGAGATCAGATTCCATAGCCTTTTCGGCACGTGCTGCACTCGCCCCAGTGATGCCGGCAACCGGTGCGATGGCCGCGGCAAAAACCGCAGACACACCGAGCGTCGCCAGCAGCATGGTGATCATCGATTTGGAATAAGACACGATAGATACTTTACGCAGTAAAGGTGTGTGACAAAAGCACTCACTCCCCCTGGAAGTGTGACGCATTCGACAAGATTGGTCACGCGCCCTAAACTATCTGGAACATCTCAGCGAAAAATCACGCCCTCGCTGTCAACAATGAGGAGTCGATTCATGCCCGCCACCCCAGGCAACCACCAACACAGCTCAAATTACCGTGGGGCCTACGGCCGGAAAACCGCGAAAATTTCCGCGGCAACTGTCGAGCGTGGTGAGTGGGTAGCCCAGGCCAAGTGCCGCAATGGCGACCCTGACGCATTATTTGTGCGCGGAGCAGAACAACGCAAAGCTGCGCTGATTTGCCGTCACTGCCCCGTGGTCTTGGAATGTTGCGCCGACGCGCTGGATAACGAGGTGGAATTCGGTGTCTGGGGCGGGCTAACCGAGCGCCAGCGCCGGGCCATTTTGCGCAAAAACCCGCACGTAACGGATTGGGCGAGTTACCTTTCCAACGGTGGCGAGTTTTAGGCCCGACTGTGCACCCGTCACACTGTGCACCCGTGACCTAGTCGTCAGCTCGGAACAGGCGGTAGAATTGGGCCCATGAAGAAATGGGAATACGCAACTGCACCTGTCCTTGTCCACGCTACCCAGCAGATTTTGAACAGCTGGGGTGAAGACGGTTGGGAGCTGGTGACCATCATTCCGGGGCCAAACCCAGAAAATCTGGTTGCTTATTTCAAGCGCGAGTTGGTTTAACATGGCTGGCGATGCTGTGAACATTAATGAGCGGCTGGCAGAGCTCGGTATTGAACTGCCAAACGTGGCCAAACCGTTGGCTGCTTATGTGCCCGCGAAGCGCGTCGGAAAGCAAGTCTGGACCTCCGGTCAGCTGCCGCTTGTCGACGGTCAGCTGCCGGTAACCGGGCTGGTTGGTGACGAAGTTTCTGCTGACGAGGCTTATGGGTTGGCGCGTATCTGCGCCCTTAATGCATTGGCAGCGGTGGATGCAGAAGTAGGGTTGGACAACGTCGCTAGCATTTCTAAGCTGGTCGGCTTTGTTGCCAGCGCGCCAGGATTTTACGAGCAACCAGCCGTCGTCAATGGTGCATCCGATCTGGTGGGGGAGATTTTTGGTGATGCGGGCCAACACGTTCGATCCGCCGTCGGTGTGGCCGTCTTGCCGAAGAATGCACCGGTTGAAGTAGAGATGGTTGTTGAACTGCGCTAGCTTTTCGTGACCAACAGCGCAGCCGATAACGGTGGCGCATAGCCGGGAAAACTGGAAGTTCTAGTACGGTAGGAGGCATGAAGCATCCTGCTTATAGTCAGCTTCGTCCCGTAACCCCTTCGGTGGGCGTGGTGCTATGCGCTAACCCGAGTTACGCGGCATTAGAAGGCACTAACACCTGGATTATTCGCGCAGGTGAAGACGATAAAGCAATTGTTGTCGATCCCGGACCAGAAGATGAAGGCCACCTCAATGTGGTTCGTGGAAAAGCCGGCGAGGTGGGGCTGACGTTGCTGACCCACCGTCATTACGATCACGCCGACAGCGCTGATCGGTTTCGGCAGCTGACCAACCAGCCAGTACGTGCTTTTGACCCAAGCTACTGCATTGGCGGCGAAGCCTTGCAAGACGGCGAAATCATTTCTATTGAGGGAGTAACTCCGCAGGTAGAAGTTGTGCACACACCGGGGCATACCTCGGATTGTGTGTGCTTTTTTGTGTGGTCGTCCACCCCACACGAATCCCAACTTGAAGGCATCATTACCGGCGATACCATCGCCGGGCGCCACACTACGATGATTTCCGAGACGGATGGCGACCTCGGACAATACCTGGATACGTTGCGTATGTTGCAGAACCGAGGGCAAGGGGTGCCACTTCTGCCAGGGCATGGGCCGGACCAAGACAATGTGGCTGAGTGGGCCGAAAAATATTTGGAACGTCGGCAGTACCGTCTGCAACAAATCCGAGAACTGCGCGCTGAGCATGGTAGCGATGTGGAATTACAGACGTTGATTGATGCCATGTACCAGGATGTGGATCCGGTGCTGCGGCATGCAGCAGAACAGTCGACCAGGGTTGCGTTGCGGTATTTGGATGAGCAGAGCGCCGAGGCGCAGGCTTAACTCCTGAAAATGCAGCTGTGGCCATAGGGCACGCCGGGGGCTGCTGAAGTTAAAAATAAGAAAAGCGCTAGTCGGATGTGTTTCCGCTAGCGCTTTTTTCCTGCAAGCTCTGGCTAGGTGCTAGGTGCTAGGTGCTAGGCTTTTCCCGCCCGAACTTGCTTAACGAGGCTTGAGAAGCGAGTTCTGCTTAACGTGCGCGACGTGCGAGGTGTTCGGTATCGACGATGAGCACGGACTTGCCCTCCAGGCGAATCCAGCCACGGTGTGCGAATGTCGCCAGAGCTTTGTTCACTGTCTCACGGGAAGCACCGACCAGCTGCGCAATCTCTTCCTGGGTCAGGTCGTGGTTCACGCGTAATGCTCCACCTTCCTGGACACCGAAACGGTTAGCCAGTTGCAGTAGGGTCTTGGCCACGCGGCCAGGCACATCGGTGAAGATCAAGTCCGCCAAGGAGGCGTTAGTGCGGCGTAGACGGCGAGCCAGTACGCGCAGTAACTGTTGTGCAATCAGCGGATGGTCAGAGACCCATTTCTGCAGCATCTCCGAGTTCATCGTGGCCGCGCGGACTTCGGTAACACAAACTGCGGAAGAAGTACGTGGGCCAGGATCGAAGATGGACAGCTCACCGAACATATCGGAAGGCCCCATGACCGTCAACAGATTTTCGCGGCCATCTGGGGCGTGGCGCGCGAGTTTAATCTTGCCGGAAGTGATGATGTACAGGCGATCGCCCGGCTCACCTTCCTCGAAAATGGTGGTTCCCCGCGGATACTTGACGGTTTCCATCTGCTCGATGAGGTTGTCGACGGCTTCTGGGTCGACACCCTGGAAAATACCCGCGCGCGAGAGAATCTCGTGTACTTCTTCCACTTCTGACTCCTTGGACTAGCTTCGGTTAGCTGAAATAGCTGTAGTAATATACCCCACCTTAGTGGGCTGACTGCATTGGCGGGTGCAAATGCAAAGATTGATTATATTTACGCTTTTGTCACACCGCTAGGGTTCTCCGCTGCGCTAGCCAAAACCCCCGCTTCTAGCTTTTCCATTGCCATAGCAAAAACAGCCAAGGCGATGGGAACGATTATAGTGAGAGCAATCATGCCTTCATTCTAGTAAACGTGATCTACTTTTGTGGTGCTCGCATCGCACATTCTCGCGGGCGGGTGTTGTTTCGGCAGGTTATGGCCTTGTCTGGGGCCTGTGTGATGTGGCTGTATTAGTCTAGTGCATGATGAATAAACAGATCGCACTTATTAGTGTTATTGGCCTCGTGCTTAGCGCTGCGGTGGGCTTTGGTGCTTATGCCATGCTGCATGGTTCCATAGATCACGTCGCGGGAGAAACGGCTGTAAGTAATAAAGCTGAGACCCCAGCTGGCGAGGCAATGGAGGGTTCCGTGGCTCAGGATGAGGTTGCGGGCCTACGACGTCCGGCCTGTCCGAGCTTGGAAATTCCTGGTGCGCAAGTGCAGCTGCCGTGTTTATCGGAGCAGTCAATGGCCGACGTTGACAAAGATGATGAGCTCTCAACGGATGAGAAGAATGAGGCCATTGGCGGCGATGCCGGTGCGGCTGGCGACGAAATTACGGTTGTGAATGTGTGGGCGTGGTGGTGCCAGCCATGCCGGGAGGAAATACCGTATCTGCAGGAAGTCCAAGATAAGCACCCTGAATGGCAGGTCGTCGGAGTGCACGCTGATAAAAACGCGAAAAACGGCGCCGGGATGCTGGATGAAATGGGCGTAGATTTTGTCAGTTACCAGGATTCACACAATACCTTTGCCTCCGAACTCGGTTTACCTGGCGTGATTCCGATTACCATTGTGTATGTAGGAAACGAGCAGAGGAAAGTATTCGTCCAGCCATTCCGCTCAACAGAGGAAATTATCGAAAGCATAGAAGGTGTTTTGTAGTGATAGCGAACTCTGATCATCCTGGCTGCAACATTGCAGTCCAGCCAGAGCAAGCTCCACAATGGTTGGGGAAACTCGCAGGCCTGCACGAAGATAGCTTGCAGAGGTATCTGCCAAACCGAAATACAGAGGAATTCAATCTGCCAAAGCCAAAAACCACCAAAAAGGCTGCGGTGTTAATGCTGTTTGGGGGCTCCCAAACCTCTGCTGGCGACGGTGGTGCCCCGGACGATGCCACAGTCTTATTGACTCACCGCCACCCCGGGATGCGCAGCCATTCAGGCCAAATTGCTTTTCCTGGTGGCCGGATTGATAACACCGATCTTTCGCCGGTTGATACTGCGTTGCGGGAAGCCTGGGAAGAAACTGGGCTGAACCGGAACAACGTGACCCCGCTGAAGCAATTTAATGAGTTGGCTATTCCAGTGACAGGAAACCAGGTGCACCCTGTGTTGAGCTACTGGGATAAGCCATCCGAAGTCGCCGTGACTAGCCCGGAAGAAGCAGATGATGTTTTCACTGTCCACGTCGGCGAACTATTGACTCCGGAAAATCGGTTTGCCATTGGCCACGGGAACTGGGTTAGTCCGGCCTTCCGGGTGCGGGATTATGTGATCTGGGGGTTTACTGCAGGATTATTGAATGCGGTTTTCCACTATTCGGGGTGGGAACGAGATTGGAATAAAACAGATGTTTTCGACTTGCGCGAGAGCTTAGCAAAATCGCGTAATAATGAAGCGCTGCGTTAGCGGTGGCTGGCGCAGGAAGCGAGTAGGATTTCCCCGTGGCAGAATCAATTTTCGTTGACCTTATTATTCTTCTGGTCATTGTGACCAGTATTGGCATCGGTTGGCGGCAAGGCGCAATTGCGTCCATCCTGTCTTTCATCGGAGTGATCTCCGGATTAATCATTGGAGGCGCCGCTGCGCCGATGTTGATGGGACTGACTGAGCACACATTGGCGCGCTTTGTTTTGGCGATCGGCAGTCTAGTTGTGAGTGCTGGTATTGGCCATTTAGTAGGTATTTCGCTTGGGCTGAAATTGCGCGAAAGCATGCGCCTGAAATCATTACAAACGGTGGATTCTGCGATCGGTTCGGTGGCCCAAGCCGTGGCTGTTTCAGTCTTGATCTGGTTGGTGTCGATCCCGCTTGTGACTGGTACTAGCGGTGCGTTTAGCCAGATGTTGCGTAGCTCTGCGGTGCTTAGCGCGATGAATTCGCTAGCGCCAGAACGCGCGGGGCAACTGCCAGCCCAGATTTCAGCGATGCTCAACGAATCTGGGCTGCCGCCATTGGTGTCTCCGTTTGAAAACCACCCGGAACCCCACGAAGTTGAAGCCCCACGTATCAACGTCGACAATGAACAGATGGTGCATGATGTGCGCCCTTCGATCATTCATGTGATGGGAGAATCCGATCAGTGCCGCAGGCGGTTGATGGGCACGGGGTTTGTGGCGCAGGATGATTATATTCTCACCAACGCCCATGTAGTTGCCGGAACCCAGAGCGTACGCGCTGATACCGTGGTCGGGCTCCGTGATGCTGAGGTGGTTTACTACAACCCAGACATTGATATTGCGGTACTGCATGTTCCGAACCTAGGCTTACCGGTTTTGCCATGGGCAGAACAGCCAGCATTAAGCGGTGACGATGCAGTGGTGATGGGCTTTCCACAATCCGGGCCCTTTGAGGCTTCGCCTGCGCGTGTGCGGGACCAGATCCGGATTTCCGGCCCTGATATTTATGCCCAAGGCCGGGTAGAACGTGAAGTTTATACACTGCGCGGAAATATTCGACAGGGAAATTCTGGCGGGCCAGTCACCACTGATGACGGGCGCGTGATCGGCATGGTTTTTGGTGCTGCAGTGGATAACTCAGATACCGGCTATGCCCTGACCGCTGAAGAAGTGCGCCAGCAAGTTGGCGAGTTCGGTGCCCTGCGCGCACCAGTAGAAACCGGTGCTTGCGTTGCTCAGTAGCCGGTTGGCAGGTATGTCGTTTTAGTTTTCGTGCTTTATTAACGACCGTCCTGGCTGCTGCCACTACTGGTTAGCTCTGCCTGCTGCCACTGTTTAATTTGTTCACGCACCATCCGCACGAATGCTTGGGGGCGCTCTATATGCGGCAGGTTTTTTGTTCCCTGCATAGTCACGGTGGTCCAAGGAGCGCGCATGCGTTGTGCGCTGCGTGCCGTGAGTTTTTTCCACAGGCTTTGATCCGCGTGCACCATGGTTACGGGCACCTTTACCGGCTGGTCCAGCCAACTACCAGAACCAAAACTGAGCAAGTGCCGGTTATGCTGTAGGGCCACCGCACGGGTGCGGCCAATCTTAGATGCCCGGACACGCAGGTTTAATTCGTCAGCAAATTCCGGAGTGTCGTGGAATTCTGCGGTGGTTTCGCTGCGCAAATTGCGCCGGTATAACCATTCGAATCGTTGGGGAAACGGCAGGTAGAAAAAGGATGGCAAACGCATGATCGCGGCGCGCAGCAGAATCCATAAAAAATTCCAGGGGCGAGTTTGCACGGTTTTTCGAAGATCAACCGGGTGCGGGCTAGCGATGGCGATGAGACCACGGACCTGGTCTGGATATTTGCTAGCAAGTGCCCAGCTTAGAGCACCGCCAACGTCGTAGCCTATGAGATAAGCGGAATCGTATCCCAGAGCCGAAATGATGCCAGAAATTTGCCCGGAATCGCTGCGAATATCTTGGCCCGCGGAAACCGGTGGATGGTCCGACATGCCGTAGCCACGTAAATCCACAGCGACGACGTGGAAGCCGGCGTCGGCAAGTTCTGCGATGATGTGGCGGTATTCAAACCAACCACTAAAGGCCCCGTGTAACAACATAATCAGCGGATCAGTAGTGGAACCGGCGCTGACGGTGTGCAAACGGAGGCCATGAGTATGAACGTGTCCGTGCTGGAATGGACCGTCTAATTCAACGATGGACGGCGAAAGCTTAGCGGAACGTTTGGGCATGCCCACACTGTACCCCAGGCTTAGGGACCTGGGGCGGTGGCATAGCTGGGGTTTATGAGATTAGGTGTACATTCCCGATGGGCCTTCCAGCGATTTGCTGGCCGAACCCGGACGAAGCTTCTTTAGCTCGCCTACTGATTCAATGGTTGCTTTTGGCGCTTGGATCTTCTTTACCTTCTTCACACCAACCAGCGCGACGACGGCTGCAATAACCAACATCACCAGGAAGACGATGAGAAATGCTGCCCAACGCTGCAGCCACAGGTGGGCTAGCAGTTCTGCGAGGAAGAAGAACAAGAAAAACGAGCTATACAAGGCGACGGTGCCTGCTACGGCAAACATGCCACCGCCGATGGCGCCCTTTTTCGCTTCACCGGCAAGCTCCGTTTTGGCAAGCTCAATCTCTGCCCGTACCAGGCTAGAGATTTGGGTAGTGGCATTAGAAACTAAATCGCCGATGGAAGTTTCCCCTGGTTTGGCGGTATCAGCATCACTTAAAGGGATTGAATCCACTTTTGGGTTAAAATCATCGGTGCCATCGGTGAAAAGTCCTTGCTTGCTCACGCTATACCTTCCCTTGCTTTTCGCAGAATATTCGCAGAAATCGTGTGTTGGTTAATAATTGTACGTCGTATGGCTCTAGCTGTGGAGTTTAGGTATCTCCCGGTGTTTTCTGTGAGTGCTTGCGCTGTCTCCAGTGCAGATGCTTCGTGCTTGTTTGGTGCATAAAACTTGCTAAGCAGGGTCCCTGCGGTGATTAGTGCGATGACTCCAGCGAGCAGGCCAGCGCCGATGCCGATTTCTTTTGCTCCGGGCATTTGGAACAGCGGTGCCGGATCTTTGAAACTGCGGATTTCCCAACCACGTTCTAGGGCAAGCTTTTTTAGTGGGCGGTCCGGGTTAACTGCAACCGGGTTACCCACTAGTTCCAGCATGGGCGCATCCGTCACAGAGTCGGAATAAGCAAAGCTTTGTTGCAGTTCATAGCCGTGTTTGCGGACAAGCGTCGTGATCGCTTCGGCTTTTGCCGTGCCTTTGCAATAAAACTCGACTACTCCGGTGAACGCGCCGTCAACAATTTCCAGTTCGGTGCTGATGACCTCGGTGATGCCAAGCTCTTCCGCGATCGGTTCCACGAGCTGCCGGGCCGATGCTGAAATGATAATGACCTCGTGGCCTGCTTTTTTGTGGGCTTGGATCAGTTCCCGGGCTTCGCTATAAATCGCTGGGGTCAGCACGTTGTGCATGGTCTCGCGTACGATTTCGCGGACTTGTTTTTCTGACCAGCCGGTGATCATGGAGGTCAGTTGGTCGCGGGTGGAGTCCATTTGCGTGCTGGATTGCCCAGCGAGCATATAGCTGGCTTTTGCTAAAGATAGGCTCAGTGCATCCTGTGGGGTGATCAGCCCGTTGTGGAGGAATTCGCGGCCGTAAGCAAACGCAGAAGAGGTGGCAATAATCGTTTTGTCCAGGTCAAAAAACGCTGCCACTTGACCGGGTTGCGCCTCGGTGTCGCTGGCGGCGGTGCTGTGAGAATTGTCCATGAAGACCTGCCGTAAAACGTATGTGACTGTTGGGATAAAAGTTAACGATTGTTGCCTGCTGTTACAAGAACTATCTTAGTTGGCTTATCCCTGCAATGTTTGGGCTTGTTACAGATTGGATGATGGGGTGAAGGATTTTAGGGGGAAGCAGCAGGGTTTTTGAGGGTTATTCACAGTTATCTAGTTGATAAGGCAACAAATTCGACGGGTTGTCCACAGAATCACCGCAGGTCATTGAGCTTCTATTCCATTCCGGCTTGGCTAGAGACCATGAGCGCACAAGATTCATCCATCGTCATCGCCATTGCAGATCCCACTCTGCGTACTGAGGCGATTCATATTGCGGCAGCCACCGGTCATCGGGCGGTTACAGCCACTGATGAACGTGATATCTACCGGCTTGGTGCACGGGCCGAAGCAATCATTCTTGATGCTGATTACGCCGATCTTTTGACGGAATCTGCTGCACGCCGCGACCAGCAGAGCAGCCCTATTTATCTGGTGTGTTTAGATCCGGGGCCGGTCGACGAACAACTAGTCCGCGATTGTGGCGCGGAAGTCGGGTACGTGATTCCTTCACAAAACAAAGAATTTCTCATTACTTTAGGAGAACAATCGCGCCCCGCAGAGGCACAGACACCCGTACCCCGCCCCAGGGCAGCTACGGAATTTCCTAATTCCGCACGTGTGCAGCGCCCCTTGTCCAACCGCATTTCTGAGCAACACTATCCAGCACAGTTCGCACCGCCGCAGTCTGCATCACGACGCCACCCGCACTTGACCATCGCGGTGGTCTCAGCCGGCGGCGGAGCTGGAGCTTCGACGGTGGCAGCGGCGATTTCCCGGGTGGCTGCACATGAAAACGTTGGTGCAGTAACGCTGATTGATGCAATTGATCATTCTGGCGGTTTGGACCTGCTGCTGGGGATTGAAAAACATGATGGGTTGCGGTGGCCAGATTTGAACTTGGGTGACGGCCGCGTCAATGCCAGCGACCTCCGTGCCTGTTTGCCTACTACCGATGACGGTATCGCCGTGTTGACCGAACGACGCACTAGTGATGGAACAGCAAGTTTTGGCGACCGGGAAGAAATTGAAACCGTGCTTTCCACGCTGCATAGCGAACCCGGGCTTTCCGTTATCGATGCTAATCCCTGGCACATTCCGCGTTCGGTTGACGCGGCAGTGTTGATCTGCCCGGCAGAGCTACGCTGCGCGGCCCGAGCAGCACATTTAAGCACGCAGCTGTCTGGAACGCATACCCCACACTGCCTGGTGGTCCGGCACCGCCAGTGGTCAGCACTCAGTATCGAGGAAATGGAAAACCTTGTACGAAGCCAGGTCATTGCAGAAATCGGCACCATCAAGCGTCTGACAAAAAGCACTGAGAGCGGTGGGCTGCCAGACAGAATTCCGAAACCACTGTCGATCGTCGCTCACGCTGTACTCGCGGAATACGGGTGGAATACCGCCGAGACCCACTAACCCCACATTTCATCTACTAGATGCGCAGACATCAGCCGTCACCTGCAGGCGTGAGTGTTCTCGAAGATCAAAACCTCTATGAACTGAAAGTGAAATTATGTCCGTTGCACCGCACATAGTCGAGACAATCCAGCGTCGGGTTGCTACCGAACCCAGTCTTGTCGACGACCCTGCCCAGCTAGCCCGTTTGATCCGTAAAGAATCGGGAGTGATAAGCGATTTCGACGTACTAGAAATTCTGCGGAAACTGAAAAATGACACCGTCGGCATCGGCGTTTTGGAACCTTTATTATCGCTAGCCGGAGTGACCGACATTGTTGTGAATGGTCCCGAATCCGTATTTTTTGACCGAGGTGACGGTCTAGAAAAAGCCGAAATTGAGTTTTACGACGACGAAGAAGTCCGAAGACTAGCAGTACGATTGGCTAGCCTATGCGGTCGGCGATTGGATGATGCCCAACCGTGTGTGGACGGCAGGATTCGTCGGGAAGAAGGTATTGCACTGCGATTTCATGCAGTGCTCAGCCCACCAGCGCAACAAGGCACCTGTATTAGTTTGCGAGTTTTACGTTCGCATTCTGCAAGCTTGGATTCGTTATATCAGCACGGCAGCTTGGACGAATATTCCAGACAGTATCTGCGTGAGGTTATTGCGCAACGTCGTTCTTTTCTTATCGTTGGCGGAACCGGCAGCGGGAAAACTACCTTGCTTTCTGCTTTGCTCAGCGAAATTGCCCCGCAACAGCGTCTGGTTTGCATTGAAGATACCCCAGAACTGACTCCCAACCATCCGCACGTGGTCAACCTGACTGCACGAGGTGCTAATAGCGAAGGGGGTGGTGCGATCAGCATTTCTGACCTGTTGAAACAGGCCCTGCGTATGCGGCCAGATCGAATTATCGTTGGCGAAATTCGTGGGGCTGAGGTCGTAGATTTGTTGGCCGCGCTGAATACTGGCCACGACGGTGGCGGTGGAACTTTACACGCTAACCGGCTCACAGAAGTGCCCGCACGACTGGAAGCACTGGGCGCTCTTGGTGGGTTAGAACGTATGGCTTTGCATTCGCAGCTCACTGCTGCCGTGGAAGTGGTGTTGGTGATGCAGCGTCGCCCCGATGGAACCCGCCGGCTAGCGCAGATTGGTCAATTGCAGGCAGATCCTTTACGCATCGAGACTATCTGGGAATACGGCGACAACGATTCGGATAACACCGATTCGAACAGCAACGATTCGGATAACGATGATAAGCGCGATGATCATCTGCAGGATGCCGATCCGCGTGACATGGATCCTCATGACAGTATTTCTGCTGAGGTGCCAGCATGAGCACAGCAATAATAGTGCTCGCAGTAGCGGTGGCCTTACATCCTGGTTCGGCAAGTGCACGCATCGGCACAAGATCCACAGTGCTGGTTTCGAAAGAATTTTTGCTAATGATCGCTGTGGTTTTCCTGGTAGTGACCGTGCTTATGGCAGTTGGCACCATAGCATTGGCGCTTGCCGGCGCGATGGCAGCGGCAACGGTGATTATCACTATGCGACAACACATGCGTCGACGCCGGATTATCGCTGATACCAAGTCGTTGGGGGCCTATATTGGCCAATTGGCAGCAGACATTGATTCTGGGGCGCACCACTTTCACGCAGTGGAAACCGCAGCGGCCCAGCTACCGGAAGATACCTCCCCACGAGTACGCACGGTGGCAGAATCTGCAGCCGCGCAAGCCAGATTTGGCCACAGCCCGGCACATGCTTTCGCCCAGCACAGTTCTTCTGAATTACCGCAATTACAGAGGTTATCGGTGTTGTGGCACGCGGCGGGACGCCACGGCATTGCACTGTCCGGGCTATTAGATTCTGTGCATCGAAGTATCGATGGTGCTAACCGGCATCGCAGCGCTACTGAGGCGAATCTGCAAGGACCACAGGCGACAGCGGTAATTCTCACGTGCTTGCCACTGGCAGGAATACTCATGGGAATCGCCATGGGTGCAGCTCCACTGAGATTCTTGCTTGCAACGAACTTGGGCGGTATTGCCCTGGTTACTGGTGTCGGATTGGCTTGCACAGGCTTCGTTTGGTCTCGGAAGATTACTGCGAAAGCGGTGGGGGAGACGTCATGACGGAGCCCGCAATCCTCGCTACAGCGCTTGTCATTCTGGCTGCAGCCTTGTGCATTCCCGCTGCACCTGTCACCGGCAGAGTGGGATGTGGGACAAGCACAACGAAAAACCCGCGAGAGCCACCGAAAAAACTGCACCCTATGCACATCGCTGCTGATATCGAACTGTTTGCGGCCTGCGTGGAATCCGGGTTAGGGCTACATATTGCTACCAGTGTGGTAGCAGAAGCTGCAGCCAATGATACTGCCTCGGTGTGGCAGGCAGTCAGCCAGCTGGAAGCCGTGGGTATTGCTGACCGCGAAGCTTTTCGCGGGATGCGTGCACATGAGGGGTTCGCAGAGCTGGCGGTGATTATTGAATCAGCTCGGCATTCCGGAGCGCGCATCGCGCCACGTTGTCGTGAATTAGCTGCCAACTTGCGTGCGGATGCCACAGATCATGCCCGGGCAGCTGCAGAACGTGCAGGGGTGTTAATTGCTTTGCCTCTCGCGGTGTGCTTTTTGCCCGCGTTCATTGTCCTTGGCCTGGCCCCAGTCGTTATCAGCTTGGCAACAGACCTGCTCGCCACCACACCGGGGTGAAGCAAAAGACTATTTCAGAAGACCATTTCATCTGACTCAAAGGAGACAAAATGACTACACCATTCCAGACTTCCCACACGGAACAACCAGATAACCTTCTCGATGCCACACTGCAGCCTAACCAAGGCGCTGAGCGTGCTGGAAACGACGATCTGGCAGCACACACGACGACACGAAAAACGAAGGGCGGAGTGCGGATGCTCGTCGACGATTCCGGCATGAGCACGATTGAATACGCCATGGGATCGTTAGCTGCTGCCGCACTGGCTGCGGCACTGTACCTTGTGGTCAGCAGTGGGGGAGTGACTGATGCAATCGAATCGATTATCACTGATGCGCTGTCTGATACCCCGTCCTAATCCGAGACGACGCGCAGGCTGGTTGCAGGCAGGGGCGTTCGGCAATGACCGTGGTTCGGTCACCATCGAAGCCGCGTTTGCATTGGCCGCGCTGGTGATTGTGACAGCACTAATTATTGGAGCGATTGCAACGGTCAGTGCACACATCTCGGCACTGGATGCAGCAAGCGCGGCTGCTCGTGCGCACGCAATTGGGGTGGATTACCAACCGTCAGGAAATGCGCAGATCAGGGTGCAGGAATCAGCTGGGTTGGTGACAGTAACTGCAGAGGTTCCCGCGGTATTCGGAACCCGCAGCGCTAGCGCAATATACCCTGTGGAGACGCGATGACGATGCATAAGCACGGTGGCAGCAGCCTTTATCGCCGGTTCCGGCATGTTCGCGATGATGATGGCTATGCGACCGTAGCAGCTATCGGAATCATTCTGGCCATTGCGGCTGTGGCCTTAGCACTGGTTGGTGTGGCAAGCCATATCGTCGCACGGCACCAAGCCCAGTTGGCGGCGGATATGGCGGCGGTTGCTGCAGCCGAAGGCTTGTCACGAGGTGATCTGCCGTGCCCTGTTGCGCAACGCATCGCAGGGCTAAACCATGCCAGTGTGGTTTCTTGTCGGACAGATAACCGCGATGTGCTCTTAGAAGTTACCGCAGGGGTATCCGTCACGAGTGCGCATGCGAAAGCGCGTGCCGGGCCTGTCTAATACCGGGTAATGCAGTGCAAATTGCGAGTTAAGTTAACTGGCTTCACTGGCATCCAGGGAAATGAGCAGGGCATCCAGCACCTTGATAGCACCGGCTTTGTTGAGCGGCTCATTACCATTACCGCATTTCGGTGATTGCACGCAGGAGGGACAGCCGTGGGCACAAGTGCACGCGGATACCGCTTGCAAGGTAGCGGCAATCCAGTTGCGGAAACGGCGAAACCCCTCCTCGGCAAAGCCCGCTCCGCCTGGATAGCCGTCGTAGACGAACACCGTTGGTAACTGGGTATCAACATGCAATGCAGTGGAAACACCACCAATATCCCAGCGGTCGCACGTGGCCAGCAGCGGTAACAAACCAATAGCGGCATGCTCGGCAGCATGCAAGCTACCAGGAATATCGGCTTCTTCCACCCCGGCGGCAGCCAAAGCTCGTGGGCTAATGGTGTAAGCCGCTGCCTGCGTAAATAGGCGTTGTCGCGGCAAATCTAAAGGTACTTGTTCTGCGATGGAACCATCAGGAAGCCGAACCATAAAGCCGGTGACTTGGTCAATGACCTCCACATCCACCAACGCGACTGAAACATCAGGAGACAATTGTCGTACATGATCATTGGGCGGGCTGGAGACAATACGGATTTGCGTATCAGAGAGCGCTTGCGTGGAATAATCAGGCTGCTCTGGCCGGGCAACAGCGATGTAGTCGTCGAAATCCAAATCGTCGATAAGAAAGCTTTCCCCTTGGTGCAAATACACCGCGCCGGGATGCAGCTGGCTGGCAGCGCGTGCGGAATCCACCGTGCCTAATAATCGTCCGTCAGAAGAATCCACAATCATGACTTGTTGGCCGGAACCACCCCGGATATCGACAGCCGAATGTGCAGTATCAGGGCGCAATTGGCCTTCCGGAAGCGGGGCGGCAAACCAGCCTTGTGCCCGCGCTCGCAAAAAACCGCTGTCCGTTAAACGCCGTACGACATCGTGGGCTTGCCACTGTTCAATATCGAAGGCGGAAAGAGGCTTTTCCACGGCCGCGCAATAAACGTGACCTTCCAGGACATAGGGGTTTGTTGGATTAAATACGCTGGCCTCAATTGGACGTTCCAAAAGTGCTGCTGGGTGATGAACCAGATAGGTATCCATCGGGTCATCGCGGGCAACGAGCACCACTAAGGAACCTTGACCCCGGCGCCCAGCCCGGCCTGCCTGCTGCCAGAAAGAGGCCACAGTGCCGGGAAAACCAGCCCCAATTACCGCATCAAGCCCGCCCACATCAATGCCTAGTTCGAGAGCAGATGTTGTAGCCACGCCCAATAACTGGCCGTTGTCTAGATCTTGTTCCAATTTTCGCCGGTCCTCGGCTAAATAGCCGGCGCGATAAGAAGCGATTCGGGCGGCGAAGTCCATGCGACCACGTGCACTGAGTTCTTCAGCACAACGCAAAGCGGTGGTTTCTGCTTGTCTGCGAGAACGCACGAACGTCAATGTGCGGGCACCGGCGGCAACCAAATGCGCCATGATCGCCGCGGCCTCCGTCGAAGCGGCGCGCCGGACCGGTGCGCCATTCTGGCCTGAAATATCGTCGCGGAAACCCGGTTCCCATAAGGCCACGGTGCGGGTGCCTTGCGGGGAGCCGTCGTCCGTAACCCCCTGCATAGCCCGCCCGGTGAGACGCTGCGCGTGGGCTACTGGATCTGCTGAGGTTGCGGAAGCACAGATAATCGTCGGTTCTGAACCGTAGTGGGCGCATAACCGCAGAAGCCGACGAAGCACCAGGGCGACGTGGGAGCCGAACACTCCGCGATAGGTATGGCATTCGTCAATGATGATGAATTCTAAATGTCGTAATACCCGCGCCCAGCGTTGGTGAGCACCCAGCAAGGAAGCATGCACCATATCCGGATTGGAAAAGATAAAACGAGAAGACTCACGGATTCCCGCCCTGGATTCTGCGGGAGTGTCGCCGTCATACGGCGCTGGGGTGATTGTCGATAAGTACGGCAAGCCCTCCGTCGCCGCACGAAGTAAACGTTGGATAGATAACAGCTGATCTGACCCCAGCGCCTTTGTTGGGGTCAGATACAACGCGCATGCTGTGCGATCGGTGCCTAAACGAGAAAGCACCGGAAGCTGGTAACCGAGTGATTTTCCCGAGGACGTGCCCGTGGCAATCACTGTATTGTGCTTGGAGTGAATGGCCTCAGCGGCTTCCGCCTGGTGGCTAAATAATCGCGTGATACCTCGATCCTCGAGTGCCGTGCGCAATGCCGGGCTGACCCAATCTGGCCACTCCGCATAGCGGGCAGGACGCGCCGGGATCACGCGCTGGTGGGTCAGGGTGGAATTGGGGAATGCGGACACGAGTTCGTCGAGAAGCTCTCGGCCAAAAGTTGTATCCGGTTGCTCAAAAACGCCCATTTCTACCCCCTTGTGGGTGTGCTTAGCGGGGATTTCTTGAATATATTTCTTAAGAGTATCTTCTGCGCCGAAATCGTGCGAGACTAATCCCTGAACGCGGTTTCTAGGTTAGTTCGAGAAGTGCTCGCAGCAAGGTTAGATTCGCGGACACTTTGCAGATCCGTCGCCAAAAGAAAAGGTTTTAACATGGCAAAAGGAACCGTTAAATGGTTTAACGCTGAAAAAGGTTTCGGCTTCATCGCTCCGGAAGATGGCTCGAAGGATGTCTTCGTGCACTACTCCGAGATTCAAGGCAACGGATTCCGTAGCCTGGAAGAAAACCAGCAGGTTGAATTTGAAGTCGGCGAAGGCGCTAAGGGCCCACAGGCTCAGCAGGTTGTAGCCCTCTAATTTGGGTGGCCTGTAAGGTCACGCAAACACCGGGAAAATAATGTCGGGAATCTCCGGCATGTAGCCTCGGTAAATCTTGCCGAATAAGCAAGAAAAACATCACCCAGCATTGCCACAAGGCATGCTGGGTTTTTGCTTTAGTGTAGAAGCACCATATATTACTGTGTAAACGAAGTAGCGCACTAGTACTCCGCACGCTAATTAAGCACGAAAGAGACGTGATCCCGTGGCAGGCAAGACGCTCGTTATCGTCGAGTCACAAACCAAAGCAAAAAAGATCCAACCCTACTTAGGTAACGACTACCTGGTCGAAGCCTCCGTGGGGCACATTCGTGATCTGCCACGCGGAGCCGCTGATGTTCCCGCGAAATACAAGAAAGAACCGTGGGCGCGTCTGGGCGTCGACACGGACAATGGCTTTGGTGCGTTGTACGTGGTCAGTCCGGATAAGAAGAAAAAAGTTACGGACTTAAGAGCTAAGCTCAAGGATTGCTCCGAGCTTTATCTGGCAACAGACCCGGACCGCGAAGGTGAAGCAATCGCGTGGCATCTGTTAGAAGTGTTGAAGCCAAAAGTGCCGGTACGTCGGATGGTCTTCAACGAGATCACCAAATCCGCCATCCTGGAGGCCGCAAGCAATACCCGTGAGCTTGACGAAGACCTCATTGATGCACAAGAAACCCGCCGTATCCTGGACCGCCTGTACGGCTACGAAGTTTCGCCGGTGCTGTGGAAAAAGGTCATGCCGCGGCTGTCGGCAGGCCGTGTGCAATCCGTGGCCACCCGCGTGATCGTTGAGCGCGAGCGCGAGCGCATGGCGTTTATTTCTGCTGATTATTGGGACCTCTCGGCCACCCTGAACACAGGTGCGGCAGACTCTGCGGAAAATCCGGCGTCCTTCCCGGCCCGCTTGGCTACCGTCGACGGACTACGAGTGGCACAGGGGCGCGATTTCGATGATCGTGGGCAGCTGAAAGGTTCAGCCACCATCGTCGACAAGCAACAGGCCAACCGGCTTGCCGACGGCTTGCAGAAGGCCAAACTCACCGTTAGTGCGGTCGAGCACAAACCGTATACCCGCCGCCCGTACGCGCCGTTTATGACCTCCACGCTGCAGCAAGAAGCCGGCCGCAAGTTGCACTACAGCTCTGAGCGGACCATGCGTATCGCGCAGCGGCTGTACGAAAACGGCCACATCACGTATATGCGTACGGATTCGACTTCGCTGTCGCAGCAAGGATTGTTCGCCGCACGCAATCAGGCGACCGAGTTGTACGGCAGTGATTTCGTTTCTGAGGCACCACGCCGTTACGACCGGAAGGTGAAAAATTCGCAGGAGGCCCACGAGGCGATTCGTCCAGCTGGCGAGTCATTCGCGACTCCGGGTGCGTTACACAACCAACTGGATACCGAAGAATTTAAGCTCTATGAGTTGATCTGGAAGCGCACGATTGCCTCACAGATGGCCGACGCCAAAGGGACGTCTATGAAAGTCACCATGGCTGGCTCTGCCAGCACCGGTGAACAGGCCGAATTCCAGGCTAATGGGCGCACCATCACCTTCCCAGGGTTCCTGCGGGCCTACGACGATGATTCTGCTGACAGCAGCGAAAAGCGCTTGCCGCAGCTGGATAAGGGCGACGAGCTGTCCGTCGATAAGGTCAGCGCAGAAGGCCACTCTACGAACCCACCGGCACGCTACACAGAAGCCTCGCTGGTGAAAAAGATGGAAGAACAAGGCATTGGCCGTCCGTCAACGTATGCCTCGATCATCAAAACCATCAAAGACCGTGGTTACGTGCATGCCCGCGGTAATGCGCTGGTGCCGTCGTGGGTGGCATTCGCGGTGGTTGGTTTGCTGGAAAACAACTTCGCTCCGCTGGTGGACTACGATTTCACTTCTTCGATGGAAGACGAACTCGACCAGATCGCTACCGGTGAGCAAGACCGCACCGAGTGGCTGACCGGCTTCTATTTCGGCAATGAGGCTAATAGCGAAGACGACAAGAACACTGCGGAATCGATTGCTCGCCATGGTGGCCTGAAATCACTGATCGACGTCAACCTGGAAAAGATTGATGCGCGTGAAGTTAACTCGTTGCATCTTTTCGACGACGAGGACGGCCGTGCAGTCGTCGTACGTGTGGGGCGGTATGGACCGTACCTGGAGCGCCGTATCGGTACTGATGCCGATGGTGAGCCGGAATATCAGCGTGCGAACCTGTCTGAATCAACGACCCCTGATGAGCTGAACCTGCAGATGGCAGAAAAGCTGTTCGCCACCCCACAGGGCGGCCGTGAGCTGGGTGAGAATCCGGACAATGGCCGGATGATTGTGGCTAAGGAAGGCCGGTTTGGCCCGTATGTCACCGAACAAGTGCGTGACGACGAGCAAGAAAAGGCTGCCGCTGAGGCAGAAGAGATCATTCGTGAAGAACGCGCTGCTGAGGACGCCCAACGCAAAGAAGAAGGCAAACGCGCGAAAAACTGGGACACCAAGACTGCAGAGAAACAAAAAGAAAAGCGCATTACCGAGTTGGTGGAAGCCAAGCTGAAACCAGCTACGGCCTCGTTGTTCCAGTCGATGGAGCCGGCATCGGTGACTTTGGAAGAAGCGCTGCGCTTGTTGTCGCTGCCGCGCGAGGTAGGCGTGGATCCAGCCGATGGCGAGATGATTACCGCGCAAAACGGCCGTTATGGTCCGTATTTGAAGAAGGGCTCGGATTCACGCTCATTGGCCGATGAAGAGCAGATTTTCTCTATTGATTTGGATGAGGCACGCCGGATTTATGCGGAGCCAAAACGTCGCGGGCGTGCTGCTGCGCAACCACCGTTGAAGAAGCTCGGCGATAACGACGTTTCCGGTAAACCAATGACGGTGAAAGACGGCCGTTTTGGTCCATACGTCACCGATGGCGAGACCAATGCCTCGCTGCGGAAGGGCGATAAGCCTGAAGCGATGACGGATGCGCGGGCAAATGAGCTGCTTTCTGAGCGCCGCGCCAAAGAAGCTGCTGGCGAGGTGGGCAAGAAGACCACCAAGAAAGCTGCAAAGAAGACCACAGCGAAAAAGACTGCAGCCAAGAAAACGGCGGCAAAGAAAACCACCAAAAAAGCTGTGAAAAAGACGGCGAAAAAGACCGTCAAGAAAACGGCGAAAAAGACCGCGAAAAAGCCTTCACCAGGAACGAAAAATGTGGTGAAGGCCGGTTCGCGGCGGAGCTAAGCGTTACGGGCTCGGAGTTTCAGCCGCTAAGCGTGCGCGCTTTTGTCGTTGAGACTCCAAGCGCGGGCGTGAACCAGGGCCGTAGCCGAGACGGCGGTGGATAGTTTCTAGCGGGCCATTCCACCCGAGCGCTTCCCACAGCGACGCCCACAACAGCGTGGCCAACCAGACCGCGAAGGCGATGACGATCAGCCCAGTTACCGTTTGGCCTTCCGCCAGGTTCAGCGTGAACGGCAACACCAGGATCACGAAAAATACTGACTGGGCGACATAGCCAGACATGGAACGTTTACCTAGCGCGATAAATGGCCGCAACAAGAACGGCACGCGCTGGGTTTCTGCATACTTCTTTTGCACACCATTACAGCCCAAAGCGATAGCAGCAAGGATGCCAGGGCCGGTAAAAATCCCTAGAAAAACATTTGCTGTCATCAGTGGATCGGCTAGCTCTTGGTTAATGATCCCTAGTTCTGCCAGGCCCCACGGCAAGCCAATGCCGAGGCATATCAGAGCAGCGATGACGGCCCAGATTACGAGTTCTTTTCGATGCGCAGCTACGTCGGCAAGCACACCACGGCGCGCCCACGTGAAGCCCAACAAAATCACTGGCAGTAGCGTGAAGGCGACAAAAATGGCTTCGAAGGGGGCAAAGATAGCTATAAAAAAATTTCCGAATAGGTATTCTAAGTAATTACTGGTCGGCTCGGAGGCCTCCCCGAGTGCATAATTGGACGGGCCTGCTACGTTGACCAGCGTAGAGCCCATGCTGGCCAATGCAATACCGATACCAGTCAAGGCATTGAGCGCAAAGAGAACCACAATAATCCAGCCTAGGGTCTTATTACGCAATGACAGCATGGTGGCGACGATCATCCCCATGACGCCGTAGGAGAACATGATGTCGCCGAAGAACAAGAAGATGATGTGCAGCAAGCCGAAGACGGCTAGGAAAAAGTAGCGGCGAGCGATGACCTGGCGGGCTCGAGAAAGTGGGAAGGATTTCTTCCACAGACTGATGGTGATCAGACCGATGCCGAAACCCAATAATGTGGAAAACATGGGTAGGCCACGCACATGGACAAACATGGCAGAAAAAAGCGTGAAGACGGTATCGAGTAGTGAACCGTCGGCATAGCCGCCGAAATAGGAAGACTCGATGTTCTCCGCGTGTGAGCCCGAGGTCTCTAGCGTCCACGCAGTCTGTATGTTTGCCAGCGCGATGCCTAGCAATGCGATCCCGCGGGCGAAATCGGGGGCGATCATGCGTGGGGTAGGCGATGGCGGGTTCTGCGGTGCCGGGTTTTCCGGCGGTGGGGTGCTTGTTTGCGGGTGTGGTGCAGGCTGATTCTGCATAAAGGCTCCCAGCGTGGGTACTTCAGAGTTGAGTGTTTCGGCGCCATCCAAGCGCTAAAAGTAGGTTAGCAAAACCACAACACAGACAAGCGCAACACCGACAGGCACGACACGGCTAGGAACGATCCGCCAACGTCGCACGTACAGGACGAGCCAGTTGCGTCATCTCGCCTCGCCCGCGCAGCTCGATGGATTTCAGGAATGTCCAGCGGGATTGTTCTACTTCATTGGCTCCGCGCAGCGTGGCGGCGTTGGTCAGGATTTGCCCGGGGGTGTCTTTAGCGAGTTCGGTCAGGCGCGCAGCCTGGTTTACGGCGTCGCCGATGACGGTATATTCGAAACGATCCGAGCCACCGATATGACCGGCGACGACGTGCCCGGCGGCCACGCCGATCCCAGCGTGCAGTGCCAGGCCTTTCAGCTCTTCGCGTAGCTCGCGCGCCGCCTGCAGTGCGAGTGAATTCGCGTCCGTGAGCTGGAGCGGTGCGCCGAATACAGCGAGTGCAGCATCGCCCTGGAACTTGTTGATGATTCCCCGGTTGCGATGGACACATTCGACAACGCGCTCGAAAAATTGGTTGAGCTCATCGACGACTTCTTCCGGTGTGTGAGTAACGGCAAACGTCGTCGAGCCAATTACATCGACGAACAGGACTGCAACCTCGCGATCTTCGCCGCCTAACTCGGGGCGTTCCTCTAAGGCTTTGGTTGCGACTTCCGTGCCCACATAGCGGCCGAAAATATCGCGCACACGCTCACGCTCGCGCAGGCCCTTCATCATTTCGTTAAAACCGGCCTGCAGAACGCCCATTTCGGAGCCGTCGTAAATATCGACCGCCACGTTGGATTCACCGCGGCGTACACGATTGATGGCGTCCTGGAGTTCCTTAATCGGGTCAATCACGCTCATCATCGCAAACATGGTCCCGGTCAGGCCGGTGACGATGCCAGTGACTGCCATGAGCAGTACCGGAGGGATCAGATCTGCGGCGTTATCGGTGAAATAATTGGCTTGGTGTGCGAATAAGAGCAGCACGATGCCTAGGATTGGCACGCCGGTGGTCATGACCCAAGTGGTCAATAGCCGCACCTTAATGGGTGGTTCCAGAGTGGAGTCTTCAAAGCGCCTAGCCAGAGCTTCGGCCGCAACTGGGCGCACCAGCCGCTCTGCTTGCAGATAAGTGATCAGGATGGTGATCATGCCCGTTAGGGAGGTTGCAACTGCGACGACGAGCCCTAGGCGGGCAGCGTAGTTTCCGGTCAGGATCGTGGCGACCAAGATGCCGATGATCCAGACGAACGCCGCCACCCCGGCTTGGTAAACCGGTATGCGCATAACGAGATACCGCACCATGTTTCGGTCATGTTCCTCGGGGTTGCGTTGCCAGTCCAGAACCGGGCGGAACAATAGGTAGGTGGCGCCCATGCCGACGAATACCGCGAAGACGAGGTAGGCGATGCCGACTGAGAGTAAATTGGGTACTTCGTCGGTGAAGTCCATGATTTCCGGCATCGGCAGGAAGAACCGCACGAATAGCATGATCGCGACGGCGCCGGTGATGTTTGCCCCTAGAACTGCGGTGGCAAACAGTGGCCATGAGGTGCCCCATAGCCATTTGATGCCACGCAGAAATCTGTTCATAACTTACTACAATAACTGTCGACTGCCCGGCTAGACTAGTGGCGTGAGTTATACGCGAGCTGCCACGGCAACCGACGACACACCTGTAACCGCAACACCAGCACCATCTGCCACAAATGGCGCCGATTCTGCACCTTCGGTCACCATAGCGGACCGCTTGCGGGACCACCCCCGGGTGCAAGAGACCATCATGGCTGCCGCTCGGGCAGCAGCACGGACACGGTCGCGGTCAGGCGTTGACAGTGGCGCAGTGCTTGCCGACGGGGCTGCAGCTGGTGCGTCACTCCAAACCCAAGCCCAAACCCAAGACCAGATCGAGACCCGAGCTCAAGCACATGCGATGTCACATGCCTGGTTGTTCACTGGTCCGCCGGGGGCGGGCCGTTCCACCACGGCGTTGAACTTTGCCGCGGCTCTGCTCTGCGAAACCCCGGGAGCATATGGTTGTGGGGAATGCCAGGCGTGTCGGACCGCAATGACTGGCAAACACACAGATGTTGTGCATGTCGTGCCGCAAGAGTTGTCGATCGGAGTGGATTTCGTCCGCGAGAAAGTCGTGGCTTCTGCTGCTAAGCGGCCCACGGTTGGTGCCTGGCGTGTGGTGATTTTCGAAGACGCTGACCGGTTGACCGACGGCGCGGCGAATGCATTGTTGAAAACCATCGAAGAACCGCCTGCACACACCGTGATCATTCTGTGTGCGCCGTCGACCGACCCGGAGGATTTCCCACAGACGTTGCGTTCCCGCTGCCGACACTTGTACGTGCCTGCACTTCCAGTGGAGACAATTGTGCAGATGCTTGTCGACGAAGGCGCGAGCGAAAACCATGCCCGGTTGGCGGCGCATACTTCGTTGCGCCATGTTGGCCGCGCCCGCAAGTTGGTCAACACCCCGGCGATCCAGCAGCGGCGTGCGCAAGCCATCAACCTCGCGGAAGCTATCTTCCACGAATCCGGTGGCTTCCAGGCTGTCGGACAGCTGGTCAAAGCTGTAGAAAAAGAAGCGAAAGAAAGCTATGCCGAGGCGGATGAGGCTGAGAAAGAACGCCTGCGCAACGCTTTGGGTATGGGGGCGAAAGGTAAAGGCACCCAGAAATCCGTCGCGGGTGGTGCGGGTGATTTGCGTGAGTTGGAAAAGCAGCAGAAAAAGAGGCAGACCAGGCGTTTGCGGGATGTACTGGATCTTGCCTTGGTTGATCTGGCTGGGATTTACCGGGACGCGCTGATGGTAAAGCTGGGCGCACAGGTGGATCTGACACATCCGGATTTTCAGCCGCTGGCCTCGGAGCTGGCTGAGCATTTGGATGAAGCGGGGCTGGTGGAATGCCAGGATGCGATTAGTCATTATCGTGAGCTTTTAGGCTTTAACGTCTCGCCACAGATTGCTTTTGATGGTCTGGTGGGGCGTTTGCGCTGCGCATACCGGGTGCACTAACTGTTACAGCCTCGCTGGT
>ERZ1023415.55-NODE-55-length-28945-cov-16.831637_pt1 | contig 28945 bp, 38 predicted proteins | sample MGYA00380510_ERZ1023415 | MGnify/ENA primary metagenome ERZ1023415 (study PRJEB33173, sample SAMEA4830299) | metagenome | study: EMG produced TPA metagenomics assembly of the PRJEB25223 data set...
ACCGCGGTGATCTGCAGGAACGTGCCGACGGCTCGCGGAACCCGCTGCAGACCGTCCCGCTGGTGGACACCATTGAACAACGCGGCTACGACGCGGTGCTCGGCGGAGCGCGGCGCGACGAGGAACGCGCGCGAGCGAAAGAGCGCATCTTTTCGGTGCGCGATAGTTTCGGCGGTTGGGATCCACGGCGGCAGCGTCCGGAGCTATGGAATATCTACAACGGCGGCAAGTTGCCGGAAGAAAATATCCGCGTATTTCCTATCTCCAACTGGACAGAAGTTGATGTTTGGCAATACATCGCCGCGCGCGGGCTGGAACTTCCCAGCATTTACTTCGCACACCAGCGTGAGGTTGTTGAACGCGACGGCATGTGGCTAACTCCCGGCCCCTGGGGTGCGGGCAGCCGCGCCGCGGACCAGACCAATGGGCACGAGGCCACGGCCACCCCGGATACCCCGGAAGTCACGGCTACCTCGGCCACCCCGGTGACCCGCACGGTGCGCTATCGCACAGTGGGCGATATGTCCTGCACCGGTGCGGTGTTGTCCGAAGCCAAAACCATCGACGAGGTGTTGGCGGAAATCGCGGCTTCTCCACTCACAGAACGCGGTGCGACCCGCGCTGATGATCGTATCTCCGAATCCGCCATGGAAGACCGCAAGAAGGAAGGCTACTTCTGATGACTAGCTCCGCAACAACCGAAACCACAGCATCCACCGCGGCTCCTGCAACCACCGCATCCACCGCAACCATCCTGAACAATCGCCGAGCGTTGCGCATCTGCACCGCCGGATCGGTCGACGATGGCAAATCCACATTCGTGGGGCGTTTGCTGCACGACACCAAATCGGTGTTGTCCGACCAGCTAGAAGCCGTGGCGGTGAGTTCGTCGAAACGCGGCTTCGATGGTCTGGATTTTTCCTTGCTTGTCGACGGCCTGCGCGCCGAACGCGAACAGGGCATCACCATCGACGTCGCCTACCGATATTTCGCCACTGACCAGCGCAGCTTCATCCTTGCAGATACTCCGGGGCACGTGCAGTACACCCGAAATACGATCACGGGCATGTCCACGGCGGAAGTCGTCATCCTGCTCATCGATGCCCGCTATGGGGTGGTGGAACAAACCAAGCGCCACCTGCATATCGCGGCGTTGCTGGGAATCCAAGACGTGATCATCGCGGTGAACAAGATTGACCTGGTCGGCTATGACCAGGCTGTGTATGAGGACATCCAAGCTCAGCTTGCCGACGCCTTAGCAGAGCTTGGTGCGCTGGCGCCACGTCATACTCGCGTGGTGCCGATCTCCGCGTTGGCTGGTGACAACGTGGTGGAGAGATCTGCGCACACACCGTGGTACGACGGCCAGCCGATCGTGGAACTGCTCGATACCATCCAACCGGCGGAAAGCGATATCGCTGCCGGGCTGGATTTCCGTTTCCCCATCCAATACGTCATCCGCGAGCCGCAGACTGATTACCGCGGGTACGCCGGGCGGGTCACCACCGGTGCGGTTGCTGTGGGCGATGCCGTCACCGTCAGCGGCGGGCGTACCAGCACCGTGGTTGGCATTGATACTGCCGACGGACAGCTGCAGGAGGCACACTCTGGTGATTCTGTGGTGCTGCGGTTGGCTGATGAGATTGATCTGGTCCGCGGCGATTTCATTTCCGCTGGTAGTAGCCCGCGCAGTACGCGGAAATTCACTGCCACGCTGGTGGGCTTGTCCGATAAAGGCGTGCGTGCGGGGCAAAAACTGCACCTGCTGTATGACAGCGGCAAGTATAAGGCGCGTGTGGCCAGCATCGAGACTGGCCAGGACGAGTCAGCACAAGCCCAGCCACAGCCAGCGAAAGCCCAGCCACAGTCAGTACAAGCCCAGCTAGCGCTCAACGAGATCGCCACCGTGGAATTAGAAACCGCCGTGGAGATCGCAGTGGATGATTATGCCGCCCGTGGCAAACGGGGCGCATTCGTGCTGGCGGACCCGCACGATGGCAACTCGCTGGCTGCGGGATTAATCGGGCAGAGGTAACGGGGGAGAGCTAATAATGACTGCGCTGATTACTCTTTCGCACGGCTCACGCCACCCGCAGGCTGTTGGTTTGATCGATGAGCTCAGCGCAGCAGCCGCGAACAGCGCTGGGGTGGAAGGCTACAGCAGCCACCTGGAATTCAACGAACCTGATCTGCGCACCGCCGTGGCCGAGGCGATTGCTGATGGGCACAAGCATCTGGTGATCGTCCCGTTGCTGTTTACGCGTGGGTTTCACCAGAAAGTTGATGTTCCGGAACAACTCGCTGCGGTGCGCCAGCAGGCACAGCGCGCTGGGGCGGACGTGGAACTTGCCGACGGGCTGGGCACCGGTGCTGCCATGGAGGAATTGCTGTCCCGGGTGATTGCTCGCGACGCTCCGGCTGGGGCGCACGTGGTGTTGGTGTCGGTGGGATCTTCTGATCATGCGGCCAATGCGAGCGTCGACAAGCTCGCCAGGCGTGTTGCTGCAAGACGTGCCGGCGGGAACCAGCCTTGTGCTCATCAGCCCGGCGCAAATCAGCCCGCTGCCGAACAGAGCAGCGCGGATGGCATCAGCGTCGTATTTGCCACCGGCCCGAACCGGTTGGCAGAGCTGGCCCAGCACCACGAGCGAATGCACCTGGTGCCGTTGTTTGTCAGCCATGGCTTGTTGCTGGATCGAATGTACCGGCAAGCCGAAGAAATAAATGCGGCACAAGCTGGTGGATTACGAGCCGGTGCAGAACAAGCCGGAGCATCCGCAGCACAAGAACGCAAAATCACCTATTCCCAACCACTAGGCACGGCACTCGCAGAGGTAGTAGCCGCGCAGATTTGAGGAAAATCATGAGAGGTTTAATTTTTATTGCCCTGGCTGGTTTCGCCGCGCAGCTTGTCGACGGCGGCATCGGCATGGGCTTCGGGGTGACCTCAACAACGATCCTCCTGGGCCTCGCAGGTTTGGGTGCTGCGCAAGCTTCGGCCGTGGTGCACGTAGCAGAACTTGGAACCACCGCGGTTTCGGGTTTTAGCCACTGGCGCTTTGGCAACGTGGATTGGTCCGTGGTGGCGCGGCTGGGTTTTCCCGGGGCACTCGCCGGGTTTGTCGGGGCAATGTTTTTATCCAATTTGCCACTGGATAAGGCGCAGCCGATTACCGCAGTCGTGCTGGTGGCCATCGGGGCAAACCTGGTGTGGCGATTTAGCCAAGGGCGCACGAAGCGCAAGCTGGCAAAAAAGGCGGAATATTCCACACCATTTTTAGGATTTTTGGGTGCCGTGGGTGGTCTGGTGGATTCCACAGGTGGCGGCGGCTGGGGCCCGGTGACTACCTCCACGCTGTTGGGCGTCGGCCGGCAACAGCCTCGATATATTGTCGGCACGGTTTCTGCCTCGGAGTTTCTGGTGGCCGCGGGCGCATCCGCTGGTTTTGTGGTGGGCCTGTGGGAGGAAATCGTGTCGCATACCGCCGCGGTTGTGGCCTTGTTGATTGGCGGAAGTATTGCCGCCCCCATCGCTGCCTGGCTGATTTCCCACATTAACCCGGTGGCCCTGGGCGGGCTGGTGGGTTCGGCGATTATCGCATTGAATATTCGCTACCTGCTGCCACTGGATACGGTGTGGCCGGTGCAGCTCGCGATCATGGTGGTGGGGATCGCGTTGACCGTGCACGGGGTGCGCCGATACCGCACACGCATGCGGGTGGAATCTTTGCAACGCGCAGCCGCGGCAAGCACCGAATCGCGCGCAGAGCCGGTGGCTGCTGAGTCGGCAGCTCGTGAGCCAGCGGGTGCTGATCCAGACGCTACTGAGCAGAAGGTTCCAGCCCGGCTACATCTCCGATGACGATCACCGCAGGTGGTTCCACCGAATTTTCCGCAATGGTTTCGCCGAGCTGTCCGAGCTGGCAGCGGAACACCCGCTCGTCGGCAAGGCTTCCTTCCTGAATGACGGCGGCGGGGGTAGCTGCGGCCATGCCTGCTTCGATCAGTGCATCCGCGATTGCACTGGCGTTGCGCACCCCCATGATGATGGACAGCGTGGCACCGGAGCGCGCCAGTGCAGACCAATCAACCAGGGATTTTTCGTGCCCCGGTGGCAGGTGCCCACTGACGACGGTGGCGGCATGCACGACGCCACGCTGGGTAACAGGTATGTGTGCCAAGCCCGGAACAGCATAAGCGGAACTTACGCCGGGAATGACTTCGCAGGCGATCCCAGCTTCTGCGAGTGCCGTGATTTCTTCAAAACCGCGGCCGAACACAAACGGATCGCCGCCTTTGAGCCGCACCACCTTGTATCCGGCTTGGGTGTATTCGACGAGTATGCGGTTGATTTCTTCCTGGGCGACCTGCTTTTTATACGGCAGTTTGGAAGCGTCGACAAGCTTTTTGCTGGAAATATCGCACAATTGATCCAGAAACGGGGTGGGGCCCAGGTGGTCTGCGACGATGACATCAGCCTCGTGCAGTGCGGCTTGGCCACGTAACGTGATGAGATCCCACGCGCCGGGGCCGCCACCAATTAACTTGACTGGGTGAAAATTCTTGGCTGGGCCATCGGCGGCAGCAGCGGATGCGGCATCGGCAGGGGCAGAATCTGGGCCAGAATCTGGAGTAGTCATGCCGCTAGTTTAGAACACCTGGTCATGCAGATCATAGGCTCCACTAGGGATGTATTCTTCGACCGTGCTGCAATTTTGCTTCTCGTTTCCTGGGCCGAATTTTGGGACGAACTGCTCGGCATCCTGCTCAGCGATGGGGATGCTGGTTTTATGGTTTCCGTATACGTATCCGACGATGCCATGATCTGATTCAGTTTTTGCTACCTGGCATTTTACGGTGAACATTCCGTGGTCATTGTGAACTGGTGCAGTGGGTTTGCCGTTGTGCTCGGCGTCAGCGGCGTCAGGGGAGTCAGGTGTTTCTTGGGGCTGTGTTGCCGTGGCCGGTGATGTTGGGGATGTGGTGACTGAAATGTGTGTTTGAGGCGTCGGAGGTTCGCTCTCGGCTGTGGAGCACGCCGATAACACAGAAAATGCTACTGCCGTCGGGATAAAAACTGTATGTAACCTCATAGATACAAGGTTACTGTGAATCCCGATATAAAGACGCTAATTCGTCCAATTCCTCTCGTTGCCTGTGGATGAAGAAGTGCTGGTTTTGGTAAGCCCGAGTTCTTTTTTGAGCTCAGCATGTTGGATTTCTTCAGCTTCTTCTCGTGCAATTTCGGCAGCGTGGATGTCTTCTTGATCTTCTAATGCTGCAACAGCGCGAGCATAAAATGAGGGGGAGACGACTACGGCGCGGGCGCGGCTTTGCTGGCTGGTGATGGTGATAGGCATATGTTGTGCTTCCGCAAGGATTTGGTCGTGGGACTTACGAAATTGGCTCACGGTCACTGATTTTCGTTCCATGTTTTTAACGTACATCTCAAATGAATTGAGCGGCGCGGCCGTGAATAAAAGCTAAAAGGGTGCTTGGCCTCATCGTGATGTCATTAACTGCCTCGGGGTGGGTTCTCGGGCGGCGAAATAGACCGGAAATCGGAGTTAAACGACATACTTCGCTACTAATTGCCTCTCCAAGAATGTGAAATAGTTGACAAATCATCTTTTTTCTCAGGGTTGCCATGATTGGGCTGTATCCACATCGAGTATTCGATCGATACCGCTTTGACCAGTGGGAATATACTCGGAAATAAGAATTTCCGACCCGAAATAGCGGCGTTTTTCTGCCTCTGCCGCAAGACTCATGAAGAAAAATCTCGCCAACGTAGATCCAACGAAGCGTATTCTTGGTGTCGTTGTCCTTCCGGGTGCAACGCACTTCCGGGTACAACACATCTGAAGAACATTAGATAGCTCACCTATATACAAGGAGGAAGTTATGCCTTCCGCACTATTCGTAGTTACTGCCGCAGATAAATGGACGCTGGCCGACGGCAGCGCCCGCCCTACCGGTTACTGGGCCGAAGAACTGATTGCTCCACACCGCGTATTCAAAAACGCTGGATGGAACATTGACTTCGCGACGCCGAATGCAAAGGCTCCAGTAGTAGACCAGTACAGCCTCGATGTCCTGTCCGACAGCGAGCGCGCGGAATACGAGAATTACCTCGGAGAAATCGGCTCGGAGCTGAACAATCCGCTTAATCTGGCTGATGTTAACGAGGCTGACTATGACCTCGTCTTTTACCCTGGTGGCCACGGTCCAATGGAAGACTTGGCTTATGACCAGGATTCCGCCAAACTGCTGCAGGACCGTATTGAATCCGGTCGTGCGCTTTCCCTGGTATGCCACGCTCCAGCTGCTTTGCTTGCCATGGATAATGACAACTGGCCGCTGAAGGGCTATACCATGACTGGCTTTACCAACGCCGAAGAAGGCGAGGAGACCATCGCAGCTGCCAAATGGGTAGTTGAGACTCGTTTGCGTGAACTCGGTGCTGATTTTAAGCAGACCGATCCGATGCAGCCGTACGTCGAAGTAGATCGCAACCTTTACACCGGCCAGAACCCAGCATCGTCTGAGCCTCTGGCACAGCGCATCCTGCGCGACTTTTAATACGAGCGCTGAAATAACCGGCGCTTCAACAGGGCTCTGATAAGCCCGCGCTAACCTGCTCCAAGGGCACCGTTTTGCCCCCGGGGCAGGTTATTTGTCTCTAGCGAGCACGATCTTCTCGCCCAGAGATTTCCGGGCCGTGCGACACGCTCGCGGTCCAGCAGACCGTTGTCGGCAAGCGGGTGTCGGTAGCATCCAGCCACAGAGCCGAAGGCCCGGGAATAATGCGGATGCCATGGTGCGGCCAGCTGGCGCGTACTTTTGCTAGATTGCCTCCGATGCCGCCGGTGACTCGGCCGGACGCGTCTTACGCTGCCCTGAGAAACTGATTTCTCTTACTCGTTGGTCCTGCGATTATCGCGCTTTTTCCACCTGTACCTACGCACAAGGAAAAACGGCAGGACAAGAAAGTAATAGAAGGCAAGGAATTGCGCTGAATAGCCCAATAGTCCTTCCGAGCTCACCTCGCTCCATGAGACTCCTTCTTCGTTGGGTGAAGCTACGCCGCGCCAGCCGGTTACTTGGCTGATGTAGAAACTTGCTACGACCATGGCCGGTAGAGCAATAAACGAAAACCATGCCGGTGGTACCCACGGCCTACCGTCTTTGCTTGTTCGTTGCAGAGCACCGCCGAATCCCATCGAAGAAACCTTTCTACTTACATCTGTTCACTTGGGAGAGAGGTGTTTCCATGAACCCCGCTAGTGCATCGGCCTCTTGGGCAGATAATCTGTGTTTAGCAGCGTTGTCTTAAATTGGTTCCAACGCATTGCTATGAGTTCGATTGGTCGGAGCAGCCAATAGTCTACATAAGGATCCCGCAATTTCCAGTGGAGGAAAGTCGACTGAGACCCTGGGGCCGGTACCAACGCAAGAAGCAGTGACGGTTTTGAGCTGCTGTGGGTGTTGCTGGGTCTGAGCGTGTCAAGCTCCTTTTAGATCAAGGCCTTTACACACAAACTCCCTGATACTCTCGGCCCCAGCTGAATGCGCGCTCCGAGCGCAATGCTCAGAGCGCGCACAATTCCTGTCACCTTCTTTTTCAGTGGATTGACCTCACCCTTCGAATAGAATTAAAGAGAGGTTTCTTTTCAAACCCTGTTTTGGAATGGTTTTCTGATGAGTCGTTTGATTGGCTTTGCTGGGATTGCCGTGCTTGTGGTTTCAGTAGTCTTTGCTTTACTCGGTTACACAAAAATCTCGTATATTTTTCTAGCCGTTGCCGCCGTTGATCTTGGTGTGGGCGGGGTTTTTCGGACCGGATGACTTAACATAGGAGACCATAACGACCGACCAGGTCAGAAAGATATGGAAACCATGAAAAAGTTCACCAAACACGCCCCAGAACAAATCGTGGCTAAATTAGAAAAAGCCACAAAACTTGCCAATGAAGGCAAAACCAACGCAGAGATCTGCCGCGACATCGGTGTTTCAGAAGCCACCTTGGCACGCTGGCGCCGTGACTACGGGCAGATCAACCGCAAAGAAGCCAAAGAACTCAAGCGTCTGCAGGATGAAAATGCACAGCTAAAAGCTCTTTTGGGTCAAGCAGAACTAGAAAAAGAAGCATTACGCGAGCTAGCTGAGAAAAAATTCTAAGCCCGCAACACAAACACGAATCCGTGGACTATCTCACCGATAAAGGCTTTAGTACGCGGTTATCGTGTCGTGTTGTCGGGCTATCTAGATCAAGCTATCAGCGGGCGCGTAGGCAACGCGCAAAGCGTAGTGGTAACCCAAGCGCAGATCGCTACCATTTGCTGCGTGAGTGGATGAATGAGTTTGCTGATACCCATCGTCGGTGGGGTTATAGGCGTGGACTTGTTCATGCTCGCGGTGCTGGTTTCAGCGTTTCTCGGGATGTGTTTCGCAGGTTGTGGCGTGAGGAAAACTTACGGGTTTTTCCTCGTAAACAACGTAAGCAGGTGATCTCACATAATCCTGAACCCCGAAAAGGAGCAGCAGAAAAACCAGGAGAGATTTGGGCACTGGATTTCCAGTTTGATTCTGATTACACCGGCCGGGCGTTTAAGATCTGCAACGTCATCGATGAGTTTAGTCGCAAGCATGTGACTTTTAGCCTGGCTCGGTCTATTAGTGCTGCTGATGTGGTGGAAATGCTAGATGTTGCTGTGTTAGAGCATGGCTATCCAAAGGTGTTGCGTATGGATAACGGCCCGGAGTTTATTGCGGGTAAGCTACGAGATTGGGTTGATGAGCAACAGTTAACCCAGGCGTTCATTCCCCCTGGTCAGCCGTGGCATAACGGGTTTGTGGAGTCGTTTCATAATCGTATGCGTGATGAGTTGTTGGCTGATAATGTCTTTGATGATCACACCCATGCTGCCCGGATGGTGGCGTGGTGGTCACAAAGGTATAATCAGTTGCATCCGCATTCGTCTTTGGGTTATTTAAGCCCGGATGCGTTTGTTGAGTGTTGGAAGAAAGAAAATCTCGAGGTTACCAGTTAAGGTCACTGGTCCGATATTCCAGCCCACTCCAATCTCATAGTTGCCCGGACCTATCAGCCTGACGAATCCAATGACAGAAGAGCTAAACAGCTAAAGGGGATGCGGACATTTTTTAGGAATATTCAGACTAGCAGCTTGCGGCGGCGTTGATTAATGCTTATTCCACCGAACTCAAGCTTGATTCTTCGTTCGTTATAGAACTCGACATAGTCATGAATCGCTTTGTCTAATTCCTCACGACGGCGCCATTTACGCCCATAAAACATCTCATTTTTCATTCGGCCGAACAATCCCTCGCACGCCGAATTATCAGGTGAGCACCCTTTCTTCGACATTGAACGAGTAAAATCGATGTCATGGGAGGCTTGGATCCAACTATTACCTCGATAATGACAACCCCGATCGGAATGAATCACTAATCTAGGCGGATCAGCAGGCGCATCATTGTCAATCGCCTGCGCTAAGCAGCCGTCTGCAAGCTGCTGACTGGGATGGCAACTCGTTGTTGCTCCCACGATCTTTTTCGTCGAAACAATCCACCAACGCTGAAAAGTAGATTTTCCCGTCATCAGCAGGAAACTCTGAAATCTCCCCGCGATACGACGAATAACGACGCCTTTTCTTCACATAGCGCACCGTGAGCCCCTCGGTAGAAATGATTCGACGCACAACTTTCTCGCTGACCGTAATTCCCAATTGCTTCAATTGCATCCACACGCGACGATAGCCATAGCTGAATCCGGAGTCTTTGACGATTTTGGTAATTTTTTCGGTCAGCTGCGCATACTTTGAAGGACTCTTCAAAGCTTTAAGCTGATAATAGAAACTCGACGATGATAGCCCTACGATGTCAAGCAGTAGTGAAATCGGAAAAGCAGATCGTAACGCATCGACCACAATAGTTTTGACCCTGTTACTGAGATTGGTTGGGTCGATGCTGTCGTCTTTTTTTATTTCTTCCAGCTCTTTTTCTAACACAGCCTTTTCTGCTGATAGTCTTGCTGCCAGTTTCTTCAGCTCTACCGCATCGTCTGGAAGTGAGCTTTCCAAGGCTTTATGCGTGACGATGCCAGCTGACTGTTTGCGTTCAGTTGCGCTCATCAAGCCCCACTTTCCTTCCTCACGGAATCGTTGGGCCCAAGCATGAGAGGCTCATTTTTGAGTTCAGCGACAACTCGGCTGCAACGGCCTCAGGAGACATCCCGGAGTTGAAAAGCTCGACGGCTTTAAGCTTTGTCGTCAACGGGTAGCGTTTCAGCGTTGTCCGCCGAATAGGAGGAGAGGGCGGTTCAGATCGCTGTCTAATCCAGCGGTGGAGTGTCCAACGGCCTGGGTAGCCCAATTCGCGGACGGTCTTGGTGGCAGATTGAGTCCTGTCGAATACTTCTAACGCCTTGAGTCGTTGCGCATTGGTGTATCGAATATTAGTCATGCGGAAAACCTCTCCAAGATTTCGTCCGCATCCCCTAAAGGTAGTTAGCTGCTTCTTCATACTCCTCGGCACACTTTTCATCTATATAACGGGGGCTTGGATAGGTATCATCGCAATATTCTCAGGAATAATAGATCTCATGTCTGGAGAATATTCAATACTTAAAAACAGCCGCAGAAACGATAGATTTGTCGGCTCTAATGCAAAATGCTGTCTGAAGCGTTCTGGGTTTAGTTCCGCTTTATAGAGACCGTTGACTGCCCCGATCACTGTGGTGCACCAGCTGGCCCGTCACGGATTCGACCGGCGGCGGTGAGAGCAAGTTCCAAAGCCTCCATAGGCAATGTATCAATACGCATTGTCGAACGTGTGGCAACACCGATAATCTTGCGGCTGTAGACGTCGGTGACAAACGCGGTGTACGCAAAGCCCGACAAGGTGCGAACATAAGTAATCTCGGCAACCCACAGCCGCCTGAGGGCCTGGTCACGAAAGTTTCGCTGAACCAGGTCTGGGCGATGATCTGGTATGTTCGCAATGACCGTTATTACCGGATAACTGAAGTGTCCCAGGTTTTGTTCCGTTTGAGTAGATGGGAAAATCTCGAATATGCCAAGAAGATTTGACCAGGATGCCAAGGACCGTGTGGTCAGCCTCGTGGAAGATCGCATCTTGGCGGAAAACATGTCGATGCAATCCGCTTGCCAGGCAGTAGCCCCAAAGTTGGGGGTTTCATGGCACACGGCTCGTCAATGGACTTAGGCAAGCCCGGCGAAAAGGACACGTTGCTGAGCCTATACCTGAAGATTTGGTCGCCGGAAACGCGAGGCTACGCTGTGAAAACCACAAGCTACGCGACACCAATGAGCTACTGAAGGCTGCCTCGGCTTTTTCGCATCGGAACTCGGCCCGAAACGTTAAGAAATGATCCGGTTCATCGATGAATACCGAGATCGTTTCACTGCCCGAGTATCTGCACGACGTTGAAGAACAATCGCGAAGCTGGCTTTATTACCTCGCGTGGTTATCGCCAGTCCAAGGCCCGTGGATTAAGTGCCCGCAGACTTCGTGACACTGCTGTGCTCGTACACCTTCGCCACGTTCACGCTGATAACTATGGCGTGTATGGTGTGCGAAAAATGCGGCATGCTCTCCGCCGTGACCGAATCGAGATCGATCGTGAACACACCGCCCGGCTGATGCGCCTGGCTGGTGTTTCTGGCAAAAGGCAAAGGCCGATCACCAATCACAACGCGCAAGCCTAACGTGCCTGATCTGCGCCCGGACTTGGTCGAGCGTGAATTCACAGCCGAGGGCCCAAACAAGCTGTTACCTACGTGCGCACGAAGAAAAGCTTTGTGTACACCGCGTTTGTCACCGATGTTTACTCCAGGCGGATCGTTGGGGGCGTTATCAGATTCCATGCGCACTTCAGGTGTTGCCGCTGCAAGCTCTCAACCAGGCGCCCCAAGTGTGCTGAAGAAACAACAGGTCTTATTCACCATTGAAGATCACGGGTCGCAGTACGTCAGCGTAGTCTACAACGAACGACTTGCCCAGCACGGCATTACAGCTTCCACCGGGACTGTCGGTGACTGGTATGACAATGCTTTGGCTGAAAACGTCAACGGTTCTTACAAGAACGAGCTGATCCATACTCGCAGGTGGGATGATGTTGTCGAGGTAGAAATCGCAACGTTCGAGTGGGTGTCATGGTGGAACGAGACAAGGCTGCATCAAAGCTTGGGGTACCGCACCCCGGTTGAGGTTGAAGACGCGTTGTGGGAACAAGATGAGTCTCGGGAAATAATAGAAAATAGGGTAAGTGCCTAGGAACAAAATCCAGTACACTTCACCCCATAAATCCAAACGTTACATCACCCCCTCGTGGGGGTGCTTGTGGTTGTTAGGGGGTATGGGGTCGTGTATGTTAAAACACATGCCTTTGTGATGGGAAATACTTTCTATCTGGCATAAATAACATTGTTAGGTCACCGTCTAACCGTGTAACCGTTCAGCGGATTTAGTTTAAGCAGTGATGAGAGTCTGGCTTACTTTTCCATTGGACACTTCATTTTGTTCCAAACAACCTTCCAAGGAGTGAACTTGTCCACACTTTCCCAACTCGTAAATGATGCTCCGGCATTCCGGGGACGCCTAGACGGTATGGCTGAAACCGCTCTTCCACCGGTGACCGCAACCCCTGCCATTGCAGTCACCGCCGCAAAGGCGGCTGGCGCAGTTATTGGCGGTGGAGCAGTCAGCGGCGCTGGTTACGCCGCGTACCGCGCAGTTATCAAGTAGTTCTGACTGTCAGCGTACTCTTTGTATCAAATCATTACAGTTTTCAACGTCTCGGAGAGTAATTCTATGTCTCGTTTGTCCACTCTTGTCAATAATGACCAAATAACCTTTGAGCAGGTGTACAGCCCTGTGATGGCAACCCCAGCCATCATTGCTACCGCTAAGGTTGGCACTGCCCTAGTGGCTGTAGCTGCTGCTTACACTAGCGATTGCTACGCAAAGTAGTTCTGACTGTCAGCGTACTCTTTGTATCAAATCATTACAGTTTTCAACGTCTCGGAGAGTAATTCTATGTCTCGTTTGTCCACTCTTGTCAATAATGACCAAATAACCTTTGAGCAGGTGCACAGCCCTGTGATGGCAACCCCAGCCGCCTTCGGCGCAGGTGTCGTTGCTGGCGCTAAGGCCTGCGGTGCGCTAGTGGGTGCAGCTGGCGTTGGCGCCGCCATTGCAAAGGCTATTAAAGATTAGTTCTCGGTTTCAGAGAGCTGGGAGCTGAGAGGAGAAAAGTAGTGGGTTTGCAAAAACGATTGTCGCACGATCCGCTCGCCACTGTTGAGCGCGCTTGTGCAATTACCGAGCTTATCGCCTCGGCGGAATATCTCGTTCACCGAAAAAATCGCCAATATGGTGGTCTAAACGACTGGACATACTTGAGATCACAGTTCCCAGGTGGCACCGCTAAGTTGTGGAATAAGCTGAATGAAACGCAGGCTGAGGTTGCCTATATGGCACTTCACTTGTTGAAAATCACTCATAATGTAGCTCTCCTTTCACCTCTTTCAAATAACGGAATTCGTGCGTATTGCAATCTAGTGCAAAGTGTTTGTTACCTTACTCTCCAGCCTCGCCAGTTTTTCGGTACAGACGGTGCTGATCAACTTAGTTTCCTGGGCAATGCAGCGTCTGCGCTAGGGAGAATGGGTGGCAGCTCAGAAAGCCGTAAGGCGGCGGCCGACTTCCTCGCCTTACAAGTCACTATTAGTTACTTCATATCAGGCGTAGTTAAATCTCCAGGTAAACGGTGGGCTCGTGGTAACGCACTCGAAGGTGTTATGGCTACCGAGACCTACGGTGACAGGAAATTTTACAGATTCTTACAAAAGCACCCGCGCATTGGTCGGGTGACGACTCGAGGTACCGTTATTCTCGAGTCCTTGATGCCACTCGCAATGATCAATGAAACCGTGCTAAAAGCAACACTTGCACTGTTCGGCACCTTCCACTTAGCCAATGCCCGAGCAATGGGGCTAGGCCGTTTCGTTTTACCGTTTATATCGACATATCCCGCGATCTTAAATTTTCGTTCAAGTATCTTCAGACCAGGTGAGGCCACCAAAAAATGACTCTACAGTTACACCCAACCAGCGCTTCACCAGTTCTCAATGCGAGCATCCTGATGGGCACATCACTCGTACTCGGAGGAAGTATTTGGGCTGGGATTAAAGAAAGAAAGCATCGTGCAGACTACCCTGGCTTCGAGACACGGCACTTTCAAAGCTCAACTGGTAACCGCCTTCAAGTGGCAGTCGCACCTGCGAAAACCCCCTCGGCACAAAGCTTTGTTTTAGTACCTGGTCTCTCATCTAGCATTTCGACCGTGGCCGGGCTCGGCACAAAGCTGTCAGCATTAGGCCATCAGGTTGTCATGTTTAATCGTGCAGGCTACGGAGGATCAGTTCGGTTGTCCGAAGAACCGTTTCATATCGACGAGTTCATCATCGACCTTTACCATACTCTGACCGAACTTGCTGCAGATAACTCGGGGACCAAATTTCATCTCGTCGGACACTCTTTAGGGGGATATCTTCTACATGAGTTTGCACGGAAAAACCTTGCTCTGGTTTCAGCAGTAAGCTACTTAGATCCGATGCATCCGAAAGAATTGCAGATATCGAAAGCTCAACGGATGGGGAGTAAAACGGTTGAGCTATCCGTAAATACCGTCGCCCCATTCATCAAATTTGGGGCTGCTCTGCTCTATGGACAGGGAGTGACCACCTACTCGGACGAGTATCAGTTTCACGACCGAATCCTTGCCGATTTAGCTAGCTCCTCAGTGTGGAAAACCGCAAAGGAAGAATGGAAGCTTATTTATCCATACATGCTTGATGGTCATGATATTTCTGCTCTCCCGAGCTCAGTTGACACCCAAGTCATTGCTGCAGGGGAGACCGTTCGCAATGAGCCCGCTCAAGAATCTCTCTACAAAGAATACAGCGATTCCATTCGTATTCTTATGGGGGCGGGGCACCAGTCAATGCTGACGAAAGAAAAAGCGCAAAACAAAATTGCACATTGGCTCACCGTGGGCGCTAAAAATACTGACTTCGGAGACGAAAAATAGTGGGTAATATTCGCAAAATCATAGACGGATCGGTTGCTTCAATTTTTGGCGGATGGTTGGTAGCAACACTGCTTAGTCAGCACCCAGAATCGAATTTAGATCGAATTCGTCGGCTAGATGATCGTTTTGGAAATACAATCATCCCCAACTGGAAGTTTTTTGCACCTAATCCAGCAGTGGAGGACGTGCACGTTCTTTATCGCCTTGTTTCAGAGGACTTATCCGAATACAGCCCGTGGGAAGAATGCCACACCATCTCGCCACGTAAAATGTCACAAGCGTTTTGGTTCCCTCGCCGTCGCTTCGAAAAAGGAATCTTTGATACGCACCAGGCTCTTGTGGTCGGATTAGCTAGCTTGGGAAAAGGCGAGGAGAATGACGCCGTATTGCGAAGGTCAATCAGCGATACTGCCGAGATGTTGAACAACTACATTCGCCATAATTACACTCGATCAATCTCGAAAACAGAAAAGAACTGGTACTGGCAACAGTTGATGTTGGTACGGTTCGCAGGGCACGATGGGGCAGCAAAACCAATTTATGACCTCATTTTGAATTATCAAGCAATCAACACAGAACAAGATTCGAATATTTCACCAGCGTTCTATTGTGATGATTATTTCAATGAGTACTACGACGAAGTCATGAAGACAGTCGATCCCAACGTTGATCATGCTGAGTGGATCTCTGCGGCAGTAAGCGGACAACTGCCGCAGCGAATTCTAGATATCGGTGCAGGTACTGGGCGGGTACTTGCCCAAGTTGCTAGTAGATTCCCGAATGCGAAACTGTTTGCCATCGAACCGGACGAAAAATTCTCCCAGTCATTTGCTGATATCGATGCCAATTTTTTCTCGGGCACTGTTGAAGAAGCTTTTACAGCAGAAGCCACCATGGATATAGATTTGGCTTTCGTAACCTACGGATCATTACAGTACATATCAAGCTTGAGCGAGCTCACCGAGTCGCTAAAGACAGTCCGCAGAATGATGACCCGTGGAGGAATTATTGCGGTGGAGCTATTCGCCTCCGAGATATATCACGCCCCTGTGCAGCCCAGCCCTATGAGTTTAAAGCTGGGCGAAGAACCACACACGATTAGTATGTCTTCCCTCCAATATCCACATGGAATAGTGGCAGTAACAACGCAAATTAAGCGCCAATCTGACGGGAAAACTGGTGTAATGAAAGAATGCGTGTTTCCTGTAACTCGACAAGAAGCAGTCGAAGCCCTTCATGCAGCAGGATTTTCATCTGTCCAGGTTAATCTCAAAGGCGCATATCTCCGATGCACAGCAAAAAATATGTAGCCTTAATTCATAAAATCTATTTTTAACTCTCTGAAAGGACTATTATGACGCGTTATTTCACAGCTTTGATAGCCTTTATGGTTGTATTGTCGATTGCTGGGATTATGTTTGATGGAATTGACTCGAAGCAAGGTATTGCTATTACTATCATCGTTTCTTTAGCTTCTGCTGCCGTAATTTATTGGCTATATCCGCTCTTCACCAATCCAGAAAAATAGTCAAATAATTTGTACTTTTAGAGGGTAATAGTGAAGACAGTATGGAATATTGCAATGAGGGGCCAATACGGCTCATACTCAACCCTGCTAGTTCTTGCGTTCACCGCCGGCATCATAACAGCCACACAGCCAGTCTTAACAGGACAAATCCTACAGATTCTGTCAGGTAACGAATGGGAGGCAGCGCGCGCATCCATTTTATTGCTAACTTGCGTCTTTCTCTGTGAACTTGTTCTCCAGGTTCTAATATCTTTGCTGCAGGCGCATATCGGAGGACGATGCGGGAAAAAACTGCGAGACCATTCAATGAACCTTACGGTTAACTCGCAGCAAGGGATTGAGGATATCCTACCGACCGGTGAAATTCAGAACCGTGTGCTCACGGATTCTGCGACTGCCCCCTACACATTCGTCAACGCGGCCCCCGCTGTACTTAGAGCCACAACACTGTTGTTGGCTTGCATCGTTGGTATGGCATTTGTTTCGCTCATGCTTTTTGGCATTGTGATCGGACTTGTTCTCTTAACGACCCTAGTAGTCCTGCAGCTTTCACGTTGGATTAGGAAATCTACACACTTGTCCCGTACAGACGCTGCGAACTACGGCGTTGCAGTATGGAACCTGCTGGGTTCTTTAAAGGTATACAAATCACGCAACGCTGAACCTGAGGCGTTGCGTCACATAAGCGATAAGTCAGAGACCCTGCGAAAATCCGGCATTCGCACCGATATTTCGAGCAGCCTTGTCATGCCAAGTCTGAACCTGGGCACACAGATTGCCTTGGTGCTATCTATTGGTGGAGTTATGTGGGCGATGACGAGTGGCCGACTATCCACCGGCGAGGGCGTGTCTTTTGTAATGTTCATGCTTTATTCATTATCCCCAGCAGTGGAATTGGGCACGTTAATCAGCGGAGCCGCCCAAGCTAACGTAGCTGCAGCTCGTTTGATAGAAATCTGGAACCAGCCTCAAGAAAAGCAGGGAAGCGCTCTGGTTCCTTCGTCACCGAAACCTTCTTTAGTGTCTAGTAATCTGACGTACTCTTACCCAGGCAATGAACTGCAGGTCTTGAACTCTATTAACATGCACATCGAAGGTCCAGGCCTCTATTTGATGCACGGATCCAACGGAGCAGGAAAGTCCACTTTCTTGGCACTTGCCAATGGGGTTCTGCCGGCACAAGGGAAAATCTTTGTCAACGGAGTAGACTCCTCAACCCTGTCTCGAAAGTCTTGGCGCGAAAATGTTCTGCTCGTTGATCAACAACGTGAGCCCTTTCACGGAACTCTACGCGACAATATCGGCGCAGGACTTGATATCGGTGACAATGACCGCATCCAAGCTATGAAGCGCACTGGTTTCATCAAACACTATCAAGACTTAAATCTGAAGCTCGGCGACGATGGAGTCGAACTTTCCGGAGGGCAGCGCTCCCTGCTTGCTATAACGGATGCCCTCATTCGTAAACCTCAGATTTTACTCTTAGACGAAATTTCTGCAGGTGTGGACAAAGAGACGATTCCAACTTTAGTTACAGTTATTGAGCAGTGTGCGCAGCAGAGCTTGGTCGTGGTTGCGACTCACGACAACATTCTCGACAAGATTCCACACCAAGTCATTGAGCTAAACGACCTTGCTGCTGGCGCAGAATTACGATCTCGGCCCCGTTAAGCTGATTTGTTTTAGGAATTATAAATGCTTGAGTTTAAAAGTGTACGCAAAAGGTTCGAGAAGAACGAGGTTTTAAAGGAACTCACTTTCCGGTTAGATGCAGGCGAGATCTTGGGCCTTTTGGCACCAAACGGTGGTGGCAAGACTACTGCTATGAGGATTGCTATGGGGCTCATCCCCTTTGATGACGGTGCCGTCACCGTTTTTGATAAGCCAGTGAAGCCTGGTGCAGTACGCGGCGTGGGGTATATGCCAGAAGAACGCGGTTTATATCCAAATGAACGAGTTGAAGACCAGCTTCGGTATTTTGCAAGACTCAGCAAGATGTCCCAGATCGCAATTGATAGGCGATTGGTCGAGCTGTTGGACGAATTAAATGTCTTACAATATAAACATAAGAAAGTCAAAGAGCTATCGCTTGGAAATAAGCAACGCGTCCAAATCGCTGCAGCATTAATTGGCAAACCTCAACTACTCATTCTGGACGAACCCTTTTCTGGGCTTGACCCGATCGCAGTCCAATTTTTCAGTAATCTTCTCCGTAAATACGCATCCCAAGATGCAGGAATCCTCTTCAGCTCTCACCAGCTGGACGTCGTTGAGCAGGTGGCTACACGAATTGGGATTATGAAGGAAGGGCAACTGGCTTTCAATGGTGACTTGGAAGAGTTGAAAAAGAATAACCAGAAGAGTATTGCCATTTTGCGTTTTCAACGAGACGAAGCATCTGCAAAAAAGGAAATTTCTTTTGAAAACTGTCCCAATATTATCAGTTCTACGGTGAGTGCTGGGAAAGCGGAGCTGGAGCTTTCAGTCGAAAGGATCTCTGTAGAAGAAATCGTACTTTCTGGTTTAAGAGCAGAGGAAATAGTGGAAGTTTCGTACAAACGCAACACATTTGCTGAAGCACTTTCTGAACTATATATAGACGAAGAACAGACAGAATCGGTGAAAAAATGAAGTTAGATAAGGATACTATTTGGGAAATCGCAAAGAAGGAAGCGAAACTTGGTGTATCAAGCAAAGCAGTGTGGGGGGTTCTTTCGGTCGTCCTTATCGGGGCAGTAACGCTTATTGGCTTCGTGGGTGCAAAAATTGAGCATGATACAGTCACCGATCTTGAGACATTAGTGCTCATTCTAGGGACTTTCCTTACCGTAGTAATGGGAATGGGCATCCTTATGAACAGCACTTTAGTCGGAGGATCTATTAGTGAAGAAAAAGACAAGAAAGTAGTTGAGATTCTACTCTCCCTAGCTAGACCAGAAGAACTTTACATCGGAAAAATGCTCGGTCATTCCCTCATTGGGTTTACTCAGCTCGTTATCCTGTGGGCAACAGTCCTTGTTTTTACGCTGGTCTTTGATATTTCCACGCTGTCTAAACTACCCCTCTGGTTTTGTTTCGTCATGCTCGCCTTTATGCTGCTAGCATACTTATTATTCACAGCTCTCTACGCGCTTGCTGGGGCACTCGTATCCAACGTAGAGGACTATTCCGTCGCTCAGATACCGATTGTTTTCCTTTTCATGGCGTCAATGTTCCTGCCTTTTGCGCCAATAATCGGATGGGGTTCATTAAACGAAGGATGGGTTCCGTTCGCGTCCTGGATACCGCCGCTATCAATGACGCTGGCTCCGACCCTAGATGCTTTTGGCGACGGGCTATGGATCCGAACAATCTCCTCATTTGTGATCTTCTTTGTGGAAATTTCAATTCTAAATTATCTGGGAACTAACATATTCCGTAAGAAAGTTCTGAAATAAAGAACTTCTGATGTTGTCCCAGTTAAGCTAACACTCGCGGCGCTTCGCCAAGTCAGATACGAGGCCGGCACGAGAGTGTGTGGGGGTACGTAGTCCACGAAACGGTTGGGGTAAGCCACGGCTAGTTGGTTGATGGCTTGTTTCCATCCGGTTGTTTTGACTCCTTCAATATAGCCGTTGCATCTGATGTCAAGTTTCGTTTTCTTTGCTCGTTAGGCAGTGCGCGTGAGAGTCTGATGGTTTGTGTGTTAGCCTATGCTGGGTAAGGAGATGGACCAGAATGACTACTCTTGCGAGACGAGATCCGGCCGATAAGGCCACAAATTGATGCGATTGAAAAGGCTGTTTGCTAACCCTTAAATCGCGAAACTAATTGTGTGATGTCTAGTGACTTTTTGGACTCTAGCTTGTTGACAATGTGGGGATGGCAATTCCCATTACTCTCCGCAAGAAGATAGCGGAATTCGACCCCATCCGTGAGGGCATCACGGTCCAGCAGTTTTGCAAGAACATCGGCGTATCGAAGCAGACGTACTACAACATCAAAGCACGTATCGCCGAACGCGGGCGGGCTGGCATCGTGCCCGACAGCACGGCACCGCTGAACCCGCGACGGGTCTACGATGACAAGATTCGACAACAGGTCCTGCAAGCTCGCGGTACGTTAAAAACCCGCGGCCAAGACTGCGGCCCATGGTCAATCTTCTATTTCTTCCTCGACGAACTCGGCTACGACCAACCACCGTCACGAGCTTTAATCGCACAATGGTTGCACGAGGCTGGCGTCGCTGAGATCAATGCACGGAAACGACCGCGTAAGTCCTACAGGCACTTTGCCAGGGGCGAAGTCAATGAACTGTGGCAGATCGATGCGTTTACCTACAGACTCTTCGATGTGCCTCACACGCAAGTGACTATCTACCAAGTCGTCGACGATGCCAGCCGCTTCGACGTCGGCTCCCAAGCTTTTGGAACTCCAGAAAACGGCACCGATGCCCGCATCACGCTAAGTGGAGCCATTGATGTTTACGGACTTCCCCAAGAAGTCCTTTCTGACAACGGTGATGCCTTTGCCACCTACCATCGCGGCCGGCTGTCGCAAACCGAACGCTGGCTCGCCAGCCTGGGAGTTCAATCAAGTGCGGGCTTTGCTCCCACGACGCAAGGCAAAGATGAGCGATCGCACCAAACCATGACCAGGTTTTTGGATGCTCGTACCCCGACGACGCTGGCGCAGGTCCAACAGCTGATTGTCGACTACCGCAACTTCTACAACACACGCCGTCGCCACCAAGGACTTCTCAGGGCAAGATGCACATCACCCCAGCCCAAGCCTGGGAGATTATCTCGCATGCCCAGCCACCGACGCAGCCGATTGACCCAGATGTTTTATGGACAAAAATCGCGAAACAATATCACCGGATTCACCCCGACAACCAGGCAGATGCCTTAGCAGCCGAGACAGTGGTCGCGACAGATAATGCCCTGCCTGAAGTTGCAGCTTCAGACAGGGCACCAAGTAACGACACTCAGGCGATCCAGCAAGATACACCCCATGCCGATTCCTCAACCGTAATGCCAAGCTCTACCGGTGTAAATGCACTCTGGCCTATCCCGGACAAGCTGTGGATCAACAAAAGCGGGGTGGTACGCGTTATGGGACACGGCCTCTACGTCGGGCTGCGCTTCAAAAATCGAGCCATCTACAGCAGCGTAGCCGATGACTATGTGGAATTTTTTACTGATCACGACGGTGAGAAACTGTTGTCATTTCCGCTGCCGATCCAACTGAATCAGCGTCCACCCGGCGGTCAAATCAACATAAACCACGTTGTCGGCATGTGGCACCGACAACCCCCAGAGCTAAAACCCAACCTCTCTGGGCCACGGCCAAGCCGCCGGAAGAAGCCAAGCTAGCACCAGTACAAAAACTCCGTGGACTCCTCGTCCAAAAAGCGGGGAGACTCCGCGTCCACAAAGTCCCTAGACTCCGAGTCCAAAAAGTAGCTGGACTCCAAGTCCAAAAACCTCATGGACATAACATCACGAAACTAATTGATGATCTAGGAACGTCCACTCCGGATGCCAATGACTTAGTCCGGAGTATGGTGCAAGTCTCCATTACCAGGGGTTTGAATGCTGAGATGGATTCCCTTTTAGGCTACGCCCCTGGCGGTAGAAGCCCTAAAACTGCAGTTGGAACAGGCAATCACCGCAACGGCATCTACCCAAAAAACCGTGGATTCTCACTACGGGCCGGTTACTGTGGATATCCCCAGAGACAGTGCCGGGTCGTTTATCCCAACCATGGTTCCTCAAGGATCAAGGAGATTGACCGACGTTGTGGAGATGATTGTGAACTTGTAAACTGGGGGGATGATCAACCGCAGTGTATATCACCACATGGCAACTGCGATGCGGGTTGATATTGGCGAGAGCGCATACATATACTTGTATGTAAGGTATTAAAATCGTTAGCGAGGAGATCATAGCCGACCTAGAAGAGTGAAATCAGCAGGCACCACGAATAACAGGAATACAGACACTCCAAAAATGGGTAGCCACTCAACTTTCTAAAGTGCTATGCTGAGATGTAACTGTCAGATTTGAATCATATAAAAAGCTAAAAATTAGATCAGTAATCAATAAAAGGTGAGACGGAACCACTATAGAGGCGTAACTAAACCAAAGAGAAAAATTCTAGAGCCGGAGAGATACCGAAGGGATAAAACAATGAAGTGCAGTTTCAGTCTAGTTGAAAGATCAAACATAGAACACAAGTGGGCCCTATGACTAAAAAACTAGGGAAGCCCCTAGGATTATCCAGAAGTCCCACGCTGCAATGCCCATTACGTTGTTAGCAGTTCCGCTTGGAGGAGCCTAGACCAACTTCCCACCTTAAAAGCCTGCGGTCTCATTTCAGCGGTAAGCTCCGCTAGGCCTCCCCTTTGTCTTCGGCCGGATACCGTCGGTAAAGATATTGCACAGTTTGCGACACCATATTCATTTCGTTTGCCTTTCTGTCCGCAGATTCCGCCAGTCTAACGAGTTTCCACTGAAGCATTGCAGTGGATAAGCTCCTGCCGGATTTCATCCCGGTCGGCATACAATTCGTTTTCTAGCCTTCCGACTTCAAGCCCAGTACAACCCAAAATCAGTACTCAACACACTGCTCACCATCTTTTTGTATGGACACACCTATTGTAAAGTATTTAAAAACGTGGAAGACGCTCCGTCAAACGATCAGGTAAAGTTGGAACTGGTTCCCATTATTTGCCTAGCATAAAAATCGTTGCGGCAGTGGTTTTCCTGAAAAGAGGACACTTGAAAGCTGCTGTAGTAGGGAGCGGCCCAAACGGACTAGCTGCCGCTGTTGTATTGGCTCAGTATGGAATGGAAGTCACCGTATTTGAAGCTGATAACACGGTAGGCGGTGGGATGCGTAGCCACCGGGGCCTCCGTGCCGGAGTGATTCACGACATGTGCTCCGCGGTTCATCCGCTTGCTGTAGCTAGCCCTTTCTTCCGCGAAGTGAAATTGGAGCGCCACGGGCTAGACTTTGTGTTTCCTGAACTTGATTTGGCCCATCCTCTGGAGGACGGTAGCGCTGGCCTCTTATACCGTAGCCTCAATCAGACTACCGAAAAAATGGGCAAAGATGAATTGTTGTGGCGTGCAACTTTTGGCCCACTAGCAAAAAACTTTAACTCCATTGCTTCCGATGCGTTAGGTCCGGTGTTACGCGTTCCACGTAGTCCAATATGGACTGGACTGTTTGGCTTTAATGCAGCTCTTCCAGCCTCGTTGTCAGCATTGCGATGGAGGGAGGAAAGTACACGGGCTTTGTTCGCAGGTATAGCTGCGCATGCTTTTTCCAGATTGGATACTCCACTAAGCTCTTCGGTGGGAACACTGTTGATAGCCGCCGCACATAATACAGGCTGGCCCGTCGCGGTAGGAGGAAGCCAGTCTATCGTGAAAGCGTTTCTTGCAGAATTGGCACAGTTGCGTGTAACGGTCATGTGTGGAACACGCATTGACTCGTTCCAGCAAATTAATGATTTCGATGTGGTGATGCTAGACACCACACCACAAGATGCGCTGAGAATACTCGGTGATCGATTGCCGAAACGCATGCAGAAGGCCTATTCACGGTTTTCCCACGGGCCTGGGGCGTTCAAGGTGGATTTTTTGATTGACGGCGATATTCCGTGGAACAGTAAAGAACTTCGGCAGGCGGGGACCGTACATCTGGGAGGTACTTTTGCAGAGATCGCGAAAGCAGAAAAGGGTATTGTGACAGGCAAGATGCCTCAAAATCCTTTCGTATTGCTGGGGCAGCAGTACCTTGCAGACCCGAGCAGATCGGATGGAAGGCTCAATCCTGTGTGGGCTTATGCTCACGTGCCGAATGGGTTCGATGCCGATGCCACGGAGCTAATAGTCCGTCAGATTGAGCGATTTGCGCCCAATTTCCGAGATACGATTGTGGATTCAGTTTCGTTCAGCACCGAAGAATTGCAGCACTATAACGCTAATTACGTAGGTGGTGATATCATCGGTGGCGCGTCTGGAGCACGGCAACTTATTGCACGACCTATATTATCTCCTGATCCGTATTACACTGGGGTTTCAGGGGTCTATATTTGTTCATCTTCGACGCCACCAGGTGCCGGTGTACACGGGATGTGCGGGAAGCACGCAGCAGAAAGCGCTTTGAAGCATTTACAACAGCGGTGAAAATGTTGGGCGGAAATCCTATATTTGACGATGTATATTATGCTCAACTGCGTGGCCTCCTTTTTTGAATGCACCTTCGACCGGAAATGTCTCGTCATAGCCGCTGAACCAAATCATTTTGATCTGACTGCCTATCTTAATGAAAACAATCACTAAAACCTCGCCTAGGCGGACGCGGAAAGGTGATTTTTCATTTTTATCAACTGGGTCTGAGCCCTGTTTGGTATGCACTTGATATCCAGCCCAGTCGCGCTGGCAAGATTCGTAATCTACCACCATGTCCAGGTTTCCGAACAGTTCAAACGCGATGCCATGGTCCTCTACAAGAGCAATGAAGACTTCTCGCTGAACACAGTATTAGCCCAGCTCGGCATCAACCGAGCCTCGATACATTCTTGGGTCAACAATTATGGCACCACAAAGCGTGCCCGCACGAAAGCCGTGCAAGATAAAGCGGTCAAGTCCCGTGGAGTGGTGTAGCCGTCTAGCTTTCGGCTCAGTATACAGTTCTGTGTGTTAGGTCAGGCGGTTAGCTGGTGGTGGTCACCATGGTCACTTCCAGGTTGGTCAAGAGGACGCATGAGTTGTTTTGTTTATTCGAGTGCTGAAAGTGACATGTAGCGTTTTTGCTTCGACCCAATCCTTGGGTTGTCCACCAAGGACCGCACCGACAAGCCAGATGATGGCTTCCCGGTTTCAAAAGATGCCAACTACGTCGGTACGTCGACGGACCTCCCAGTTTAACGGCTGTGTGGGTTTGGTTGACCAGACCTTCGACCACACCGGCTTTGGGACTGCGGTGAACACCAATACTCCATCGAGTGACTGCTTCCAAATAGGTCACAACCTGAGGGAACTTTGGCTCTAGTAGGTCGACTACTTCGCGGGCTTGGGACGAGGTGGATTGGGCACCTGGTTGTTGAAAGATTGCCTGGAACATCGCAGAGCCCATTGGCCACTGCGTTTTCGGGACCATTTCGTAGAGGTTTTTGCACAATGCGTGCGGCAGTGCTGCCACGTCGCATCGGGCAGCAGTTTAGATATCGGGTGTTGGATGCCCTTGTGAGCATTACTGGTGACAAGGAGGACGCGCGAAGCCCGCGGGCTTTTAAGTCTTGGAGGAGGCATTTCTATGACGCGTTGAATGATGCGGTGGCAACATACATGCCAAGTATCTTGCGGTAGCCGTCGGCGTTGACCCCCAGTGGCCAACAGTACGCAGCATGTGACCACGCGGGCGTCTTCGTTCACTTTGACCGTCAGTGTGTCACACGGCAGGTAGGGGTATCGGCCGGGATCGAGCGGGTGGTTTGAGACATCGGCGACCACCTCGTCGAGTTCTTCCCACATGCGCGAGACATGGGATGTCGGAATGTGAGCAATGCCTAGTGTTGCCACCAGATCATTCATCCTGCTTTTAAGGTAGCAGGTCGCAATCACAGTTGATAGTGCGCATTCGGCACGTGTACGACGCTCAAACAACCAGCCCGAGAAGAGGGCCTGTTGGGGAAATTTTCGTACTACCACATTGATTGTGGCGACACGGGTGTCAAGGTCGCGATGGCGGTACCCGTTGCGGTGGTTGGGTCCGTTCGGTGGAGGCAACATTGTATTCGATATCGCAGACGATGTCTTGGCATGGGTGGAGAGGATTTGGTTGATACCTGAAGCGTCCCATCTACTCAAACGGAACAAAACCTAGGACATTTCAACGGATGTATTCATCAATTGCGTGGTAGAACTCCTCCACACTGGTGAATGATTCACCGTGGTACATCTCTGGCTTGAGATGCCCGAAGAAGTTTTCCATCACCGCATTGTCGTAACAGTTTCCTTTCCTTGACATCGACTGTGTGCCACCAATACCCGTGATGAGTGTGCGCCAGCTGGAATGCTGGTACTGGAATCCCTGATCGGTATGCACAAGCAATCGGTGATCTGGTGATTCTTGTGTGATGGCATCGCGCAAAGACTTCGAGGTAAACACCGTATTCGGTGAGGTTGAAACGCTGTACGACACGATCGAGCGATCGCATAAGTCCATAATCGGCGATAGGGGCCTGACCCCCGGAAAGTGGACACGTCGGGGGTTAACTATGCGACTTTTAGCCAGTGTAGCTGAAGTCGTAGCTTCAAAGACATCAGGAGCTACAAGATTGCACCAGGAATGCCGCCTGGGCGTGTTGTAGCGCATGCACCACCGGAAGACTTCCTGACGGCAGGCGATCGGATCGTCAAAGATTTTCTGCTTACGCAAAACTTCCCGCTTTAAGGTGGCGTTAAACGATTCCGCCAAAGCATTATCAGCACTAGTTCCCACCGCGCCCATGGATTGGCGCACACCCAGCGATGAGCAGTAATTTCGAAACGCCTGTGAGGTATACACACTGCCATGATCGTCAGTGGAAAACTGCCCCATCAAGACTGCCACGCACACCGTGCGCGTGGGCCAGAGCATCGATGACCAGCAAGCCTCGCATGTGGTCTGCGAGTGCATAACCTGCAAGTTTCCGTGAATAAGTGTCAATGACTGTGGCAAGGTACATGTTCTTGCCGCTCTTACACGGCAGGTAGGTAATGTCTCCGACATAAACACGGTTCGGCGTATCAGCGGTGAGTTTACGGCCTATTAGATCTGGCAGGACTCGGTGGCCAGGCTTGCGCTTGGTGGTGCTGCATCGACGCCGTGTGCTCAAGCCTTTGAAGTCCCATGGCTTTTGATGATTCGTGCGAGGTTCTTGTGGTTGATCGGAGTGAGGTCTGTATCGTCGTTGAGGCTTGCAGCGATGCGTTTAGCGCCGTAAAGACCAAGCTCATCATCGAAAATGGTTGTGATTCTTGCACCAAAAACAGCATCTGAATGCACCTTTAACCTGCTCTTTTCGCAGGTGCTGACCCATTTATAAAACGAGGAACGATTGAGCTGTAAAACGTGACACATCCGTGTGAGCCGAATACTCGGTTCGGTGGTCATAGACAAACTGGAAGCAGATCACCAGTGAGTCTGCTTTCAGCAAAATATTTGGCAGCCTTGCGCAGAATATCGCGTTCTTCGCGCAGCTGAGCGTTTTCTTTTGTCTCACTGGTGGATTTGCTCAGATTCTGTGGTGGCTTGGGCTTTATCACGTATGGCTTTTATGCGGGCACGCTTTCCGGTGCCGTACTTTTTGACCCATGAATGTAGCGAGACTCGGTTGATGCCGAGCTCGGCTGATGCCTTGTCCAGCGAGAGCTCCTCACTGTTTTCATACAGGGCCACGGCATCGCGTTTGAACTGTTCAGAATACCTGGACATGATGGTAGATTACCTTTCTTTCCAGCCCGACTAGGGTGGGTATCAGGTGTCCACCAAACAGGGTTCAGGTCCCACTTCATCATGACGTTCGTCGATGATCTCGCCACCATCGACTCGCAGGAGGAATTCGATCGGGCACACAAGGAATGGTGCACGAAGACAGTCGCGGAGTTCGAATAGCATATCCATCTCACCTGGACTGGTTTCGAATTCCACGACGGCCAGGCGCAGAAGTGGCTGAACATGACATCGCAATACTTGGCAGTGTTGGACCATCCCGATGTGCAGAGGGTTTGCTCCTACCTGCACGCGCCCGTGGACCTGTAGGTCTACAACGAAGCCTCCAGAGAAGAGGTCAAACGCCTAACCGCCTGGTCAACACTCGGCCCAGAGAAGTACATTGCCTATTAGGAGAGCCTGAGGGAAATGGTGAAAGCCAAAGGAAATACTTCTCCTCCCCCCGATTGGGAGACTGACGTGTGGGTCACTAGAGATAGCGCCACCCCATCCCCATAAAGAAAGGACCTTGGGCTGACCAATCGGTTTGACCCCGTAGACTTCTCTGACTCCTTCCCAAACTGCGAAACCTTCGAAAATTTTTCGCCGAACGGAGCATAAAAACATCTCGAACGGCATCGGGGGAAGCGGATATCTCGTGATCGACTGGGAGGGAAATCAGGTATATACACGAAAGTACTCTTGAAGGAAGCGTCCCTTATATAGGATGCGACCGAGCACTTTTAAAACCGAGGTGTTTACGAGACGTACTTTTCCGCTTCTCTCATCATCATCTCAAAATGGCCCCGGTG
>ERZ1023415.58-NODE-58-length-26090-cov-19.846015_pt1 | contig 26090 bp, 21 predicted proteins | sample MGYA00380510_ERZ1023415 | MGnify/ENA primary metagenome ERZ1023415 (study PRJEB33173, sample SAMEA4830299) | metagenome | study: EMG produced TPA metagenomics assembly of the PRJEB25223 data set...
AGGGCCGCGATAGCAACGACTACGCGCTTGTTAAGCATAGTAAAAGGCCTTTCAGAAGACGGCGGGAACAAAATATTTGGTTTTATCTTTAACCAAAATTTGTAATAACTGCTTGAAAAAGGGTGGGAGAATTCTGGGGTTAACGTCCCAATATGGTTCTCGACCGCTGGCGTGCTTAGCTGACTGCTCCGACACCGCCAACGGCCTTGCCTTCCGACAATCTGGCGAATTTTTAACTTAAGCCTTCACCACGACGGTTTGGACTTCCGCCAACTTGCCGACCGGGCCGATCTTGACTTGATCGCCTACCTGTAGGTTCAGGCTCTCCGGCACCGCAATCTCAAAATTCACAAAACCTTGCGCATCCTTCTGTGCATTCTGCACACTCACCTGTGCAAACAACGACCGAGGGAAGAAGGCTGCAATCTTTTGCTCCGAAACACCCTCGGGCAGTTTCACTTTCCCGGTTATTGTCTGAGCTCCAGCAGCAATCTCGTCGACAAGAATCTGTGTCTGCTGCGTTTGTGCACCATTATCTGCGCCATCCGCGCTACCTTCCCCGGCACCTGAGCCTTCCGCTTCAACCAGCAACATAGCACCACCGTTACGTATGCGCTGTGGCGTCGGTGCACCCTCCCCCGTGTACACAAACACCTGATGATGCTCCCGCAACCGTAGACTTTCCGGAACCGGGATTTCGAATTTCACCAATTCAGCTTTACCTGGGTTTTTCTTCTTCGCCGAAACTGTGACAAAGTTACGGCGCGGAAGTGCTGCGCTAATTTTCTGCTCATCCTGATCTGCCTGGAGATAGACCGTACCGGTTACAGTCCGGGCCCCAGCTTTGATGCGGTCTACGCTCACGCCGGTCTGGTAGTCACGATCGAGGTCGTCGGTTCCTCCAGCGTTTCCTGGCTTATCAGTGTTTTGGTCGATGGTGCCGGCTGCGGCTCGCACCAAAGCTAGGTTGAGTCCTACTTTGGAGAGACCTAGTTCTTCGATAACCTGCATCAAGTCGCTATCCGACAGTTGAGCAATTTGCTGGACCGACAACCCACACGAGACCTTCAGATGCTTGGCGACGACAATCGAGACGTCCCCTTTGAAACCGGCGTCTTCGACGACCTGCTTGCCGCAACCCAGGTGCGACGGCGCTGCCTGGGCAATTGGCGAAAGAGTGGAGACAGCAGGAGCCGCGATGGACAGGGACAAGATGGCACTAGCCAGAACGCGCTTGTTAAGCATGAGAGGGCCTTTCGCAGTAAACAACAAAACGGAAACTGATCGTCAAAGTTCGATTCCGCTAGCGCAAGCACTGGACTCAGATATTCCCAGGCTTCTGCCAGAAGGCATTGTCATCGAATCACTTGATTGATCGATTGCAGAAAACTAGTCCGTCATTTGTTTGGTTGTCAAAACAACGTCACTACCAGTACTTTTGCTATTAAAAATAATCTGAATAGTTCATTAAAATTTCATCGTTAAGCTTGGGGTTTACTGAACCGTCGGAGACGTTAGGCAACCGCACAAAATGGGACGCCCCTTGCGCTCCTCCCCAAAAAACACAAAACCGGAGCGCCCCATTCAATGAGGCGCTCCGGGAGGTTTCACCGTCTGCGCTAAACCACAAGCACACAGCCGCGGTCTACTCAGCGATACACAGTCTTAGATCTTGATGTTGAACTGAGCCAAGAAGTCGCGGACAGGCTGCAAGAAGTGCGCTCCACCCGCATGGTGGTTAATCAAGTGCACAATTCCACCAGCCAGTGCAGCTAAGCCACCAAGACCAGCCAAAGCAGCGGCTACTGTGCCGAAGTCCGAGCTTCCTTTTGGCTCCTTCGGCTCAGCAGCAGGCTTCTCGTTTTGATCTTGCTCCTTGTCACCTTCACCGACGCTGTCCTCGCCACCCGGTGCTGCTGCAGGTTTAACGGTGACATTTTTGCCAGGCCCCTCGTTGGTTCCAGGGATCGCAACATTAGGGACAGGGGTGACGAATACTTCGTCACCGGCCTTCAATTCGACGCCTTCCGGAACTGCAATCTCAAAGTTCACGGTTGCAGCCGCAGCAGGGGCATCTAACTGGGTTTTCGCAACCTGGCCGCCAGGGAACGTAGCAGCGAATTCGTATTTCTTTGCGCTTGGGTACAAACGAACAGTTCCGGTGACTTTCTTGTCTCCCGCTGTGATGTCGTTTACCTGTGGCGAAACAATCATCTGCTGGTCGGCAGCATCGCCGTCTGCGTTATCCTGGCCGCCGGCTTGCCCGGCCTCATTAGCACCAGGGCCTTCTACAGCAGCCCGGTTCACCTGTGCAGCATCGAGACTGTTGATCTGTTCATCAGTGAAAACTGCTTCATCGTTTTTATTCTTCAGCTCTTTCGCAACGCTCTTCAGCTCATCAACGCTCAACTGAGAAATCTGCTCTTCAGTCAAACCACAGTTCTTTTTCAAATGCTGTGCAACCGCAATCGCCGGCTGTGAGTTGAAATCCAAACCACTGACAAAACGCTGCTCGCAATTCTGGTGCGAATCAGCTGCCTGCGCGACTGGTGCAACGGCAGGAGCAACGAGAGAAACAGATACTGCTGCAGCAGCTAGAATGCGCTTATTAAATTTCATGGAAAACCTTCCAACACAAGATATCAAGAAACAAAGACTGCTAACACTAAAAACGAAGCACAACCACAGACTGCAAAAATTCAGCACCCTGGGTGATGTAAGCAACTTTTCCAATGTAATTATCAGCCTGTTATCAACGTATCCGGGTGAATATACAGCGTCAAGCTACCGCAGATCCCATGATCCTTATCGCTACCCCCAAAGCACAGAAAAGCCCCAGTTTACCGGAAAGGTAACCAGGGCTATCTCAGTTTGGCAAGCGCTTGCGGGCGCGTTGTTTACCTAAACAAGCTGCACAGCAACGCTCACGCCATCGAGCACGCGGTAGACATTGTCGCCTTCCTGTGGCTCGGTGACCACCTGCAGATCGGTAGCCAATACCTCGCCCGCGATGTGTTCGCGGTGGCGCTTCGCCCACTCTTCTTTGTCCGCGGGGACCGACAACGTGGCGGTGATGCGGTCGCTGACCGCAAAATCGGCCGCCTTACGCGCATCCTGGATACCACGGATCACATCAGCTGCCCAGCCTTTGGCTTCCAGCTCCTCGGTCACCGTCATATCCAGCACTACCAAGCCCTCTCGGCCCGCGATCTGCGCGGTGGAATCCGCATCCGCAGCCACCAAACGCTCGGTGTATTCGCCTTCACGCAGCTCGACACCGTCGGCAAGCACCAGGTCACCAGAGCGCTCATAATTACCGGACTTCACAGCCTTGATCGCGCGCTGCACGTCCTTGCCCAAACGAGGGCCTGCCACCTTAGCGTTGACGACGACCTCGAAACGGCCCACCGCATCCACATCATCGGTCAGCTCTACTTCATTGACATTGACCTCATCACGGATAATGTCCGCGAAATCAGCCAACTGGCCAGACTGCGGCATCGCTACCAGCAGCTTCGGCAACGGCAAACGGTTACGCAGCTTATTCGCCTTGCGTACCGACGATGCTGCAGAGCACACCGCGCGGGTGTAGTCCATGGCGTGCACCAGCTCGTCGTCGGCAGGCAGATCACTGGCAGCCGGGAAATCAGCCAGGTGCACCGAACGCTCACCAGTCAGACCGCGGTAAATGACCTCCGCAACGTGCGGCAAAAGCGGGGCTACCGTGCGGGAAACGATCTCCAACACCGTGTACAAGGTGTTGAAAGCCTCTGGGTTGGCCTCATCGCCCTCCCAGAACCGTTCGCGAGAACGACGCACATACCAGTTGGTCAGCGCATCGGCGTAGACACGAACGGCCTCGGTGGCATCGGCAATATTGGTATTCGCCAATGCCGTGTCGACGGCGTCGACAAGATCATGCGTCTTGGCCAAGATGTAGCGGTCCCGCACATCGGTAGAATCCACCGACCACTGCGCCGGCTTGCTGGAATACAGCTGCAAGAAGGTATAAGCATTCCAGATCGGCAGAATCGCCTGCCGAACCCCATCGCGGATGCCCTGCTCAGTGACAATGAGGTTGCCGCCACGCAAGATCGGGCTAGACATCAAGAACCAGCGCATCGCATCCGAGCCGTCGCGGTCAAAGACCTCATTAACGTCCGGGTAGTTTCCCTTGGACTTCGACATCTTCAGCCCATCGTCACCCAACACGATGCCGTGGGCAACAACCTTCTTGAACGCCGGGCGATCAAACAACGCCGTGGACAGCACATGCAACAGGTAGAACCAACCGCGGGTCTGGCCGGAATACTCAACGATGAAGTCCGCAGGGTTGTGCGATTCAAACCATTCCTTGTTCTCGAATGGGTAATGCTTCTGCGCAAACGGCATGGAGCCGGACTCAAACCAGCAGTCCAGCACATCCGGCACACGACGCATGGTGGACTTGCCAGTAGGATCATCAGGGTTCGGACGCGTCAACTCGTCAATATCCGGGCGGTGCAGCGAGGTAGGACGCACACCAAAATCACGTTCCAGCTCGTCCAGCGAACCGTAGACGTCGATACGCGGGTACTCCTCGTTATCAGAGATCCAGACCGGAATCGGCGCGCCCCAGTAACGGGACCGCGAAATATTCCAGTCACGAGCACCTTCCAACCACTTACCAAACTGGCCATCACGGATATGCTCCGGAATCCACTCAATCTCGTTGTGATTCAGCTCCACCATGCGATCACGAATCTTAGTCACAGCGACGAACCACGCTGGCATCGCGCGATAAATCAATGGCTGGCCAGAACGCCACGAGTGCGGATACGAGTGGACAATAACTTGATGCCGCAGAACCCGGCCCGTCTGTTTCAGGTCACGGATGATGTTCTTGTTGGCATCAAAAACCAACTGGCCTTGGTAATCCGGGACATCCGCGGTGAATTCACCATCGGCATCCACCGGAATAACCAGCTCAATATCGGCTTCCTGGCAGGTAGCCATATCGTCTTCACCAAAAGCAGGCGCTTGGTGAACCACACCAGTACCGCCGTCGGTGGTGACGTAATCAGCAGCCAAGATCTGGTAGCCGTTTTTCAATTCCGGGAAGTAGCCAAAGATTGGCTCATAGGTGAAGCCCACCAAGTCAGCGCCCGGCAGAGACAGCACCACCTCGTGGTCTTTGCCCAGCTCCTTGAGGTAAGCATCGCGGAGGTCGTCGGCAAGCAACAACAGCTTGCCCGCAAAACCATCAGCACCGCTCTCTCCTACGCGCACAACCGTGTAGGTGACCTTCGGGTTTACCGCTAACGCCGAGTTCGAGGGCAACGTCCACGGTGTTGTCGTCCAGGCAACGGCCTCAACATCGCCGAAGATTGGGTTTTCTTGCAGAGTTTTTTCTGCAGCCGAGCCCGCGCGCGCTCCAGTCAGTGGGAAAGAAACCGTCAACGACGGATCCTGACGCTCCTTATAAGAATCATCCAAGCGCGTCTCCTGGTTAGACAACGAAGTGTGCTCAGCCCAGGAATACGGCAGGACACGGAAGCCCTGATAAATCAAGCCCTTGTCATACAGTTCCTTGAACGCCCACATGACAGATTCCATGAACTCGATGTCCATAGTCTTGTAGCCGTTCTCGAAATCGACCCAACGAGCCTGCCTGTTAACGTAGGCTTCCCACTCGTCGGCGTATTTCAACACAGAAGTAGCGCAAACCTCATTGAACTTCTCCAGCCCCATTTCCTCAACCTCATGGCGCTGGTTAATGCCCAACTGTTTTTCAGCTTCCAGCTCAGCAGGCAAGCCATGGCAATCCCAGCCAAAAACACGAGGGACATAATTACCAGCCATGGTGCGGTACCGCGGGACGATATCTTTCACATAGCCGGTGAGCAGGTGCCCGTAATGCGGCAGACCATTGGCAAACGGAGGGCCATCATAAAAAATATATTCCGGAGCGTCTTTACGCTGGTCCAGCGAAGCCTGGAAAGTCTGGTCCTTATTCCAATAATCCTGAACGATGGATTCCATCGCCGGGAAGCTATTAGTGCCATCGGTCATGTCGACCTTCGGGTACACGCTACCGACAGCAGCGTGATCATTAGCAGGATTTTCCTCTGCCTGGCTCTCTACAGCTCGGCCTTCTGCGTCCTGGTTTTTCGCAGCCACGGTTATTCTCCTTCACACACGAATGTTCGCGACACAGGGACGCCAGTGATAGCGCGGTACCACCCTGCTTGGAGACGGAGCTGATTAACACCAACTGCGCTTCCCACTTCATTGTGGTGAAGGTTTCACCTTGTGGCCCGGTTCTAATGAGCGCCCGAGTCTTCTGTAAGTAGAACAAGCGCCGTTCTTCCGGAAAGCTCCCCGGTGATAGCCGGATCGTAGCGACGAAAACTAAGCCTACTAGTTTTTACGGACAACGTCGACAAGCAACAGCACCAACGCCACACCGGCGCCCCCAAACAGCAATGCCAACCAGGCAGCTGCACCCGTCGACAAAAACAATACGAGCCCCAGGAAAGCAAGAAACGCCAATATAAGCACCGCGAGCATCATGGTGTCTGCAACCCCGACCTTCCTGCTTACTAAGCATTACCTGTGTGACTTTTTTAGCAATAATTCTATTATGCCACCGAGACCTTGTTATGGCACCGTGTAATTACATGCGCACCACCGCAGCGCTCTAGACCAGACCAGCAGTTTTGCAGAAATTGCCCCGGCGGTCCGATAATTTTATACAATCTTATTCTTGCGTCACTGCGTCACTAAGGACAATTCCCATGAAAATTGCATTATTTGCTACTTGCATCGTCGACGCGATGTATCCGCGGGTGGCACTAGCGACGGCAAACATCTTGGAACGACTCGGCCACGAGGTTATTTTCCCCGAAGGCCAAGCATGCTGCTCCCAGATGCACGTCAATAGTGGCTATCTCAAAGACGCTCTGCCCGTGGTCCGTAACCACGTCTCTGCGTTCAGCAAAGCAGACTACGACGTCGCCGTGGCTCCATCCGGTTCCTGCGTAGCCTCCCTGCGACACCAGCAACCCATGGTTGCGCAGAAAAATGGTGATCCGAAACTCGCCAAACACGCGAGCGAAATCGCCGGCAACACTTACGAGCTCTCGCAGTTCCTACGCGATATTGAAGGCATCACCAACGCCGCCGAACAACTCGGCTCCTATTTCCCGCACACCGTGACTTACCACCCGTCCTGCCACGGCATGCGCCTACTCCGCTTGGGCACCCGCCAACCCGACCTGCTCGAAACCGTCGGCGGTATCAACATGGTCGAGCTACCGGATAAAGAAGAATGCTGCGGCTTCGGAGGCACATTCTCCATTAAAGACCCCGGTGTTTCCGGTGCCATGGGTGAGCAAAAAGTACGCAATATCGAATCCACCGGCGCGGAAATGTGCACCGGCGGCGACGCATCTTGCCTCATGCACATCGGTGGCATCTTGCACCGCCAAGGTTCGAAGACTCGCACGCTGCACTTAGCAGAAATTCTGGCATCCACCCGCGAAAACCCGTGGAATCCAGAAACTGCCGACGAACTTTCCATCCCGCAGGAGGCGAAATAATGAGCACCGTCGCTTTGGGAATGCCCGCCTATGGCCAGGGCAATATCAACCTATCCACCCCATTCCCGGCCTCTGCTAAGCAGCAAATGCAAAACAAGCAGATGCGCAAAAACATTCACCATGCCACCCACGCGATTCGCGCCAAACGCAATAACGTCGTCGGCGAAGTTCCAGATTGGGAACAGCTGCGCAACGCCGGTTCCGCGATCAAATCCAACGTCATGGCGAACCTTCCGGAACTGCTGGAGCAATTTGCGCAAAACTTCGAAGCAGCGGGCGGCCACGTGCACTGGGCACGGGATGCTAAGGAAGCAAATAAAATAGTCACGGAGCTCATTCGTGAGACCGGTGAAACCGAAGTAAACAAGATCAAATCCATGGCTACCCAGGAAATCGGCCTGGATGAGTACTTGGAAGAACAAGGAATCACCGCTACAGAAACCGACTTAGCTGAACTGATCGTGCAGCTTGGCGAGGACAAACCTTCGCACATTCTGGTTCCTGCAATCCACCGCAACCGCGATGAGATTCGCGAGATTTTCAAAAAGACTATGCCAGAAGCCGGCGATGACCTCACCTCTGAGCCAGCCGTGCTAGCTGAAGCTGCCCGTCGTCACCTGCGCAGGCGCTTCCTATCACGCAAAGTCGCGGTCTCTGGCGCCAACTTCGGTGTCGCCGACACCGGGACGCTGTCTGTCGTAGAATCCGAAGGCAATGGTCGCATGTGCCTAAGCCTGCCGGAAACTCTCATCACCGTGATGGGTATCGAAAAGCTCATCCCGACGTTCTCCGACCTCGAAGTCTTTTTACAACTGCTTCCCCGTTCTTCCACCGGAGAACGCATGAACCCGTACACCTCTTTGTGGACCGGCGCATTTGAGGGCGACGGGCCAAAAAACGTGCATGTAGTATTGCTAGACAATGGTCGCTCCGCGGTATTAGACGACGAAGATGGCCGTTCTGCGCTGCACTGCATCCGTTGTTCTGCTTGTTTGAACGTCTGCCCGGTTTACGAGCAAGCCGGTGGCCACTCCTATGGCTCGGTCTACCCAGGACCTATTGGCGCCATCCTGTCACCACAGCTCACCGGTATCACTTCAGAACAAAACGCGACTCTGCCTTTCGCTTCTTCACTGTGCAACGCCTGCTACGACGTCTGCCCTGTGAAAATTAATATTCCTGACATCTTGGTGCATTTGCGTTCCAAGGCGGTAGACGAACAATCGGGGCCTTCACAGATGGCCGCGCTGATGAAAGCCGCCAGCTTTGTCATGGGGTCGGGTCAAGTTATGAAGCTCGTAGAGCGCGGATTGCCGCTGAGCCGGATTGTCGCCGGCCGTTCCGGAACCATCGGTTGGCTACCAGGCATCGCGGGTGCATGGACATCACAACGCGATATTCCGAAACCACCGAAGCAAGCCTTCCGTCATTGGTGGGCGAAGAACCGCGGAAACACAACAAAGGCGGATTCCTAATGGACCAAAAATACCAATACGATGACGCGAAGACAGAGATCTTCGCACGCCTGCGCAATTCATTGAGCGACCACCCCACCCCGCCCGCCGTGCCGCGTGAATACCGACGCGTCGGCGGACGAACCGGGGCGGAAGTCGTTGACGTGCTGATTGACCGCTTGGAAGACTACAAAGCCAACGTCTACCGTGAAGATCTAGATTCCTTGCCAGAACGCATCGGAGCTCTGTTGGAAGATCGCAGCTGTGTGATCCCATCCGGGCTTTATGAAAAATGGTTACCGAATCGTGACTTCATTGTGGATCTCGATGACCAACCCCTAACCATCTCGGACCTCGATTCCATCGATGCAGTTCTTACTGGTTCCACCGTCGCCTGTGCAGATACCGGAACCATATTCCTATCTGCACAACCAAACGAAGGCCGCCGCGCGATCACATTGGTCCCGGACCACCATGTGTGCGTCGTCTTCGAAAAGGACGTTGTGGATTTGGTGCCGCAGGCACTCGAAGCTATTGAAAGTACCCAGCCCATCACCATGATCTCCGGCCCGTCAGCGACATCAGATATTGAGCTTGAGCGCGTCGAAGGCGTCCATGGACCGCGGCGTTTAGACATCATCATCGTCGCCACATAACCGCGCGACACAACTTTCCTGTCCAATTATTAGCCCTTCACAGGCGCTTCCTGACTGCGGGTTAGGCTGTCATGTGATCTGCACGAATAGTGGATCACATAGCATCCTAACCCCTTTTTCGTATGACAGATCCACACGAAAAATCCCCAGCACCTGCTGGCCCTAATACAGCGTGCTCCCTGAAAACCAGACCAAAGACGAAGACGCCTGCAGGAATCGTTCCTGCAGGCGTCTTCTGGACTTAACTTTCACCGCGCTGCAATCATCAGCGCAAAACGCTAAACAACGCGGCAGATAGTGTCCTTCTAACTATTTGTTAGTGCCTTTGATATCGCCACTCGGGGCAGCGGAACCACGTGCTTCCAGCTCTTCCAACTGGGATTCCAGCATGGTGCGCAAGCGGGTACGATACTCACGCTCGTAAGTACGGAGATCTTCGATCCGTGCTTCCAGAGCTGCCTGCTGCTGCTTCACGGTGTTCATAACTTCGGTGTGCTTCTTCTCAGCGTCAGCACGCAGCGAAGCTGCCTTCTCGTTGGCCTGTCGTACCTGAGCTTCCGCACGGGATTCCGCGTCCGAAGTGGTCTGCGCAGCCTTCTTCTCTGCATCCTGAATCATGGTACGCGAACGAGTCTCAGCATCCTGCAATTGTTTCGAAGACTTCTGTTCAGCGTCATCCACCAGGCGCTTAGCTTCGGATTGTGCATCGCTAAGCTGCTTCTCCGAAGTGGACCGGGCATCATCCAACATAGCCTTGGATTCTGCCTGTGCGTCAGCGGTCAGCCGGTCCGCCATCTCCTGGGCCAATCCCAAGACCTTAGCTGCTTGCATGTGGGTAGCAGGGGTAGCCATGCCGCTGGCATCTGCGGTGGCCTGAGCTGGAGCATTAGCAGCAGGGGCCGCCGTCGCAGCTGCCGAGCCTGCGGGCTTGTTAGTGTCTGCCTTCTTCGCGCTCGATTCCGCAGACTGGCGAGCCTGTGCCAATTCTTTCTTGGTCGACTCATGCTCAGCCTTAGCCTGGTTTGCCTCGCTCTGCGCCTTGGAAGCGGCCTTGCGGGACTCGTTAAGCTTTTCGTCGTATTCTGCGCGAATTTCTTTTTCAATCTTCGCGCGCAGATCAGATTCGATTTCCGAACGGAGCTTAGATTCATCCACCGAAGCAGACTGCGCAGAAGCACCAGTTGTGCTAGAGGTGCTCGCCGAAGACCCCTGGGTCTCGGCTTCATCTAGAAGAGCCCGCAACTCATCGTTTTCATCTTGCAGCTGCGCAAGAGTGTCTTCAACTAAGTCGAGGAACTGATCCACCTCGTCCTCGTTATAGCCCCGTTTACCAATAGGAGGCTTGTTAAACGCGACGTTATGGACGTCTGCTGGTGAAAGTGGCATTGGCACTCCCCTTCTTAGTCAAGTGACGGCCCCGCGTATGCGGGCGAGACCTGTTAGTTACGAAAATCTCACGCGTTGTATTAACGGTATTAAATTTATCTGACTTGCAGTCTTCTATCAATCTTTGCCCACAGTCACCCATGGCCGCCGATTAGCCTCCGGGACGATTAAGCCCCGCGAGCCAGTCGCTTCGATGGGAGCAGCGACTATAGAAAAACCGCGCGGACCAACATGCCGGCCACCATGAGCAGCAAAAACAGCACCAGTACGGACATATCAACAGCCACACCGCCGGTCCGCAGCGGTGGGATAACCCGGCGCAGCCCTTTCACTGGCGGATCTGTCAACATGAACAGCACTTCGGCGATCATGATGAACCACCGCGGAGGCTGGAAGGTACGACCAAAGGACTGAATCATCTCAATAATGATCCGCCCCACAAGTACGAGAGTGTACAAGCGAATGGCAACGAGAAGAATTACTCCGAGCATACTCACGGGCGTCTACCTTACCTGATCCCCACAACCGTGGTTAGCGCAAACCTGCTGCACGTTCCAGATCAATGCTAGTAACTTGAGCATGTTCCGGAACAATCGCGAAAATCTTACGGTCCGTGTCGATTTTAGCGGTCACATTTTTCATCTGCCCACGAAGGGCAAAGCACAGCCCCGCGGAGAAATCAATAATGCGCTTGGCCACGCTCCGCTCTGCATCGGTGATTTCAAAAACCACAACATCGCCGTCGCGGAAAGCCTCACCCATTTTGCGGGCCTCGTCATAGCTGACCAGAGACAAAGGCACCACCGTAGGATTCGGGTTCACTGCAGGTGCCGAGGCTACCTGTGGAGCGACTGCAGCCTGATAGCCGTCGTACTCACGCCCACGGGCTCCGCTAGTCTCACGCAGTGGCTCGCGATCATAGCCGTAATCGCGGGCCGCAACAGCTTCGCGACGCGGCGGGAGATCCCGGTATCCCCCATCGCGAACGTCATCACGCACACCTGGTTCACGGTAACCTTCGCGACGGTCGTAGTCCGAGGCCTCGTCGTATTCGTAATATGCCTCGTCATCTGGCCCAAAGAAAAATTCTCTGGCAGAACGCATGATAGACATTGGCTTCCCCTTGAATTAGTTGTAATCGGTGTAGAACTTCAGTACTAAGTAGTTGTTTAAAAAGCTACTGGTCGCGGGCCCATTATATCGGTACCGACACGCACGATATCACTGCCTGCGGCGATAGCTTTCTCCAGGTCAGCTGACATTCCGGCCGACAGCTGCAGCCGTCTACCTACACGTTCGGCAAGGGAATCGCACATCATACGAGCATGACGAAACACCGACTCCGCTGCAGAATCCAAAGGAGGCACAACCATCACCCCGGCCAAGGTTACGTTCTTCAGCGTTTCGACGTGTTCGGCAAGTTGCATCAGTGCATCGCCCTGGATTCCACCACGCGAGGTATCTCCGTCGACGGAATACTGCAGGAAAACCGGCAGCGCATAGCCTTTGGTTCGTTGTTCACGCTCGATTGCCAGTGCGATCCCACGATCGAGAGCGTCGGCAAGCTTACGCGAATCCACCGAATGCACGCTCGATGCCCAACGAGCTACCGCGTTCGCTTTCTTCGTTTGCACCTGGCCAATCATGTGGAACCGCATTCCCGGAAGTTTCTCCGCTTTATCGCGTGCTTCCTGTTCTCTATTTTCGGCCACATCTGTCGCACCGAGATCGGCCAGACTGGAGATCGACTCTACTGGATGAAACTTGGTCACCGGGAGCAATGTAATTTCTTCAGGATCACGCCCAGCGGCCCGGGCAGCTGTCGCTATACGCTGTGTGGTTTTCTGAAGATTCCGGCGCAAAGCATGCACGGTCTCGTCTTCGCTTAATCCGAAACCATCCCGTTTAGATACCCCGGTCTGCGAAGGAAGTTTTTGCGAATCCTCGTGGTGCGCAAAAGGTTTATTATCAGCCATATTCCCTGCCCTGTTATTGCCCGGTCAACCAGATAACGCCTGCTTGACGTCCGGTAGTACCTTCTCGGCGGTAGGAAAAGAATTCTTCATCATCGATCGTGCACCGCGGGTCAGCTTCGATTGCGGTTATTCCCAACGCCATAAGTTGGCGAACTATCCCGGCCCGAATATCCAAGCCTGCAGTGCCATTCGCGGTTCGGGTTCGGGAACCTGGGAGGTGCCGCTCGACGTCCATCGCCATGGCTTCGGGTACCTCATAATTCTTTCCACTAGCCGCGGGCCCCAACAGTGCTTGTATCTTATTAGGCTGTGCGCCGAGTTCGACCATGGCTTTGACTGTTCGCGGAACGATCCCGTTGCGTGCCCCGATGCGACCGGCGTGTACCGCTGCACAGACCCCGGCACTGGTATCAGCTAACAAAACCGGTACGCAATCTGCCACTAGGACCCCTAGTGCCAGGCCTGGCACCGTAGTGACTAAAGCATCGGTAGCTTCAACCGGATTTTCGCTGGCTGCAGTCACTACGGTGACCGTATTCGTATGGAGCTGTTCCATCCACTGAATTTTTTGCAGCCCCAACACGCGCTCCAACCGCTCTCGGTTGTGCGCAACCGCTAACGTGTCATCACCAACGTGGTTCGCCAGGTTAAAGGAATCATACGGTGCTTGCGATTCCCCACCTTTGCGCGTGGTAAACACCATGCGCACACGACGCTTGTCGACATTGCTGCCGTCCGCAGCTCCGGACCCGACCGGTGAATGCGAAGATTCCGTAGAAGCCATACTTAGGTCTTAGCGCATGAAATCCGGGACGTCGAGGTCATCATCCGGATCCGTGTCGCGGTGCGGCTGACGTGGTTCCGGTGTCTCTTGGAACCTGTCCGAGGTAGTAAACAAACCACCCGAACGGCTGCTGGGAGTACGCGGTTTTTCGCGCTCGCTAAACAACGACCCACGTTCAGGGCGTGGAGCACGAGGCTCAGTTCGCTGGGTGCGCGCTGCACTTTCTGCGGCAGGTCCGCGCTGTGCTGGCTGTGCAGACTGCCCCTGCGCTTCGCTCTGCGCAGCATGTGAGCCGTATTCGTCTTGCAAGTTAGCTTGCGCATCGAAACCAGTTGCAATGATGGTCACGCGCACTTCATCACCGAGGTTGTCGTCAATGATGGTACCGAAGATGATGTTGGCGTCAGGATCAGCTTTTTCTTCCACCATGGTCGAAGCCTGGTAAACCTCTTGCAGTCCAAGGTCAGATCCACCGGCAATCGACAACAACACGCCCTTTGCGCCTTCCATCGTCGATTCAAGCAATGGCGAATTTATGGCTTGCTCAGCAGCGGACATGACGCGGTCGTCGCCACGTGCAGAGCCAACACCCATCAATGCTGAACCCGCTTCTGCCATAACCGAGCGAACGTCAGCAAAGTCGACATTGATCATGCCCGGAATGGTGATCAGGTTAGTGATACCCTGCACACCATTGTGCAGAACCTCGTCAGCTGCCCGGAATGCCTCCATCATGGATAGATTTGCATCACCCAGCTGCAAGAGACGGTCGTTTGGAATAACAATCAAGGTATCGCAGACTTCCCGCAACTCCGCGATGCCTGCTTCTGCCTGGCGAGAGCGACGTGCGCCTTCGAACTTGAACGGACGGGTGACAACACCGACGGTCAGTGCACCCATCTTTTTCGCGATATTGGCCACCACCGGAGCTGCACCGGTACCTGTTCCGCCACCCTCGCCCGCAGTGACAAATACCATGTCAGCGCCACGCAAGGTTTCTTCCAACTCTGACTTGGAATCTTCGGCGGAGGTGCGGCCAACTTCCGGGTTGGCTCCGGCACCCAGGCCACGGGTCGCTTCACGGCCGATGTCATGTTTGACGTCAGCATCCGAAAACAGCAGTGCCTGCGAGTCCGTGTTAATCGCAACGAATTGGACCCCCTTGAGGCCCTCTTCGATCATGCGGTTCACTGCGTTGACGCCGCCGCCGCCAACGCCAACGACCTTGATATCAGCAAGGTGATTGTTAGGTGAGGTCATAAGAGGAATTCCGGCCTTTCAGGTTCTGCTTGTTCTGCTTGTCGACTTTCGCGGGCGCGTTACTCGACTATCTTGAGTGACACTTGTGTAATTTTGGCGCATATCCGCGCGCGTGTCGAACACCTAAACCTTTACTTTAGGGTATTGAACTGGGCTTTTAACCCAAACGTTCAGGTGATCACCCCCGGGATTACCCCCGAGTTAGCGGACTGTAACCAGCCCTGGATTCGAAATATCCCAATGCTGCCCGTCTCGGTGGAGAACATGCTCCAACGCGGCAGCTTTCTGTTCATTGATTTCGTCGACGCCCCAGTAAATCGTGCGCCCATCATGCAAGTGTAACTCCATCGCATGAGACGCTTTCACCTCGACGGATGCAATGTCACGCCGCATTTCGGCCGGTATGGTCGCAATCGCCGATACGGCTGCATTCACAGCCCCTTCATCTTCGATTGCACCGGAGATTTCTACGGCTTCGTCCGGCGGAGTGTCAATAAGAAAGGCATGCCCCTGGTGATCAATCAAATGTGGGCCATCATCATGCTCAATAAAGCCCACAACTTCCCGCTCCGTGATCTCAATTTCCACAGTCGACGGTAGATGCCGGGAAACAGTAACCCCACGGACCCAAGGCTGCTTCGCTATACGAGCAGCGGCCCCAGAAGCGTCTATTCGTAACAGGTTATCGCCCTCCTGAATAGCACTGTCGTCCAAGATACTCGCCTCTGCAACGCGTTCGGTACCACTAATTTCGACCGAACTGACGCGCAGTACAGGAATAAACCAAAAGACAGCTGCAGTGAGGGCTAGTACGACGACGATCGCGGCTGTAGTAATCGTGATCGGTTTCTTTGCCACGGTTAGCGCCCGGCCTGATCCTCGGCAGCGTGTGGCTTTGGCTGTTCACCATTAAGTTCCACAGCCTCGCCAGCGCTGACCAGCCGCAAATGCTGCAAAATCTCAGGAGCCAGTACGGTCACGGAACCGGCACCCATTGTCAACACCAAATCATGAGGCCCAGCCAACGATGCGACTGTCGCCGGTGCAGCCGCCATGTCTGGTTCATAACGCACCGTGACCGATTCTTCCATGGCGTTGGTAATGATCCTTGAGGTCAACCCTTCCACCGGAGTTTCACGCGCACCGAAGATATCGAGAACCACGCATGCGTCGGCCAGCGACAGTGCCTGTGCAAATTCTTGATAGAACTCTCTAGTACGCGAATACAAATGCGGCTGGAAACAAGCAATGACCTTTCCGCCATTGGCCTCCGCTAAGACCTGTTCGCGAGCAGCGGTCAGCACCGCCATAACCTCGGTCGGATGATGCGCATAATCGTCGTACACCTTCGCACCATGCAACGCACCAGAAGGCACATCGCCATGGTATTCGAACCGACGACGGACGCCTGCGAAACTAGCGATTCCTTCTGCCAATTTTTGCGGGTCCACACCTGCAGCGGCACCAGCCAACACCGCTGCAACCGAATTCAACACCATGTGATATCCGGGTGTCTGCACTAAATAATCCAACGCAATATCACGTTGCGTTGCTACAAACTGGTTGTTCTGAAGTGCTACAGCCTCGGGGACACGCACCTGCACCCATACGCGAGTACCGGCGGCCAAAACTTGTGTTCCGGTTACCTCTGCCACCAGCAAATCTGCCACTTCTGGCGCTCTGGTCTGTGAGGAAGTTCCGTATCCCAAAACCGTGATTCCACGACGCGCGCATGCTACTGCCAGGTCGGCGGTGTGCTTATCGTCCAAGCAAGCCACCAACACGCCGTCGTCTTCGATGAGCGCAGCAAAGTCTTGAAAGACCTGGAAATAATTTTCCGGGCTGCCAAAATAATCCAAATGATCCGGCTCTATGTTGGTTACTACCGCGATAGACGGGCGGTAACGGAGTAGCGAGGCGTCGGATTCATCCGCTTCCGCGACAAAAATGTCTCCACTACCGTGATGCGCGTTGGTGCCGGCACGATTAAGCTGGCCACCGATTGCAAAGGAAGGGTCAACACCGGCACCCTGCAAAGCAGTAACAGCCATCGACGTAGTCGAAGTCTTACCGTGTGTGCCCGCGATCAGTACCTGGGTATAGCCTTCCATAAGCTCGGCTAGCAGATCTGAACGCCGGATGACTGGAATTCCATGTTCGGCTGCAGCCTGCAACTCCGGGTTTTCTTTCGGAATTGCAGCAAATGAGGTAACCACCACCGTCGGCAAGCTACCCGTTAACTGTAAATTTTCTGCCTTGTGGCCTACTGCGATCTCAGCCCCCATTGAGCGCAGCGCACGCACTGGACGCGAGTCTTTCACATCGGAACCAGACACCGTCGCCCCACGCGCCAACAGGATTCGAGCCACACCCGACATTCCCGCGCCGCCGATACCGACTAAGTGCACTCGCGACAAATCAACCGTATCCGGATCAGTATTCAATTCAGCGTGCTGTTCTGACACGACAGTCTCCTAGCTCTGAGATTCTTGTGTGCTGCTGGCTTCGTGGCTAGTACCTTCCGCGGAGGTGAAAGGAGAAGGATTAACCGAATTATCGAAAATGATACGCTCAGCTAATCGCCACGCAGCATCACCTTGTTGGCTGGCCGCAGCCGCGGTGCGCATCCGCTGGTAGGTGCCACTATCACCCAGAATGGAAGATACCTCGTTGTACATCGTATCTGGAGTGAATTTAGCGTCGTCAATCTTACGCGCTGCGCCTTCCGCTACCACGGCTTCGCAATTCAAGCCTTGTTCACCGTTGCCATGCGGCAGCGGAACATAGACAGCAGGTAAGCCGCTAGCGGAGACTTCGGCGACGGTCATCGCACCAGAACGACATACCACCAAGTCGGCTACAGCCAACGCAGCAGCCATGTCTTCGATATACGGCAGGGATACATAGTGCGGGTGTTCATGCGGTGGCTGGTTTTTCTTTCCATAGGCGTGCAAAATCTGGTAGCCCGCGTCGACAAGCCTGTCGACGCTCCCAGCTACCGCAGCATTTATCGAAGCAGCTCCCTGGGAGCCCCCGGTAACCAAAATGGTCGGCCGGTCTTCGACAAGACCAAAAATCTCCCGGGCCCGGGCGGTTTTCTCGCCGCTCGGATCTCCCCCAGCCAGCTGTGGACGCACGGGAACACCGACGATATCGCCTGGCATCCCAGATCCAGCAATCGCGTTGAAACCGGTTCCGCCCAACCGCACCCCCATTTTGTTGGCCATGCCTGCCAAGGCATTGGTCTCTAGGACATAAAACGGAATACCAAGCGATTTCGCAGCTAAATAAGCTGATGCAGAAACATAACCACCAGTGCCAAACACAGCATCCGCACGGTTTTTCTTCAAAATCTTTCGGGCTTGCCGGATGGAACGCAATACCTTAAACGGCAGTGCAAACAAGTCGGCGTTAATCCGACGCGGCACCGGCACGGGTGTAATCAATTCCAGATCAAAGCCGCGCGCCGGAATGATATCGCTTTCCAGCCCCCGCGAGGTACCTAATGCCAGAACCTGCGCGCCGTAACGGTTTCGCAACACCTCACCAACGGCCAAGGCCGGCTCAATATGCCCGGCGGTTCCCCCTCCAGCGAGGACAATGGTCAGTGCCGAATCGGTGGTTGACGCCATGTTCCTGATTGGCCTTTCTGGTTCGAGTACGAATTTAGATTATCGCGCATGCCGTGTTTCGAGCTTACGGCCGTGTGCGCTGCTCGTGTCACACTCCGCGAACGCGACGTTACTGCAGCGCCGAAGCGCTGTTCTGTACGACGCTGCTCCGTCCGTCGACGTTCCGGACGCGATTTTTCCGGCCCACGTGCGGGCTGACGCCGACCGGCACGCTCGCGCGAACGTTGGCCACCAGCTGCGGCGCGAGAAGATCGAACGTCGACAGTTGGTTCTGGAATCATAAACACGCGATCAAACAACGGTCGCCCATAGCTTTGCATATACGACACTGCTTCTGGCTCATGCCGCGCCACAGAAGCGAGCAGCCCCATGGCACCGAGCGTCACAACGGTTGAGGTACCGCCGGAAGAAATCAGTGGCAGCTGCACACCAGTCATCGGCATCAAACCAATGACGTACGAGACGTTATAAAACGCCTGTGAGACGACGGTAGCTGTCAATGTTGCTGCCAGCAGCGACTGAAACTGGTTTTGGGCACGCATGGCGGTGCGCAGGCCAAAAATTCCCAGCAATACGAACATCGCGATGACCAAAACTCCGCCAAACAATCCGAGTTCTTCGCCAATGATGGCGAACACGAAGTCATTTTTGGCTTCCGGCAAATAGAACCACTTAGCGCGCGACTGACCGATTCCAACACCTGTCATAGAGCCGTCGGCAAGCGACAAGAAGCCCTGGTAAGTCTGAAACGCCGAACCCCGAGTGTCTGAGAAGTTACCCGTGAACGCCCCGAAGAACGTCGTAAAGCGATCACTTCGGTAGCCCCCACCAAGGAACACGAAAACTAGCCCAACCACAAGGCCGAGGACCGCCAAGGCAATCACCCGCCAGTTAATTCCCGCAAAAAACAGAGTGAAGCCGACGATGACGGCGAATGTCATCGCTACACCCAGGTTTCCTTCGGCAAGCATGGCCCCGAAAAACAACACGGAGACCAAGATGTAAATCACAAACGGGTTCGTGAGCTTCACTTCATTCAGAGTGCGCGGTGGTCGTTTGTTTGCCAGACTCAACGCGCCAAACATTGCTACGGCAATACGAGCAATCTCCGACGGTTGCAGGCGAATCGGTCCCAACACGATCCAAGATTGCGAGCCAACCTCATTACGTCCAACGCCAATACCGGGAACGAAAACCAACATGGTCAAAATAGCTGCGAAGGCCAAAAACCATGGCGTGAGCTTCTTAACCTTAGTAAAAGGCGTGCGCAATGCACCCCAGAAAACCGCCAGCCCCAACACGACATAAAAGGTTTGCCTTATCGCTTGCGCCCAGACAGTATTGCCTTCAATGACAGACCAGGTCATGGTCGCAGAAAACGCCATGACGACTCCGATTCCCACCAACACGAAAATGGAAATACGCAGCATTAAATAATCCAAGCCTGGGTGCTTAGGCATGCTGAACTTCCAGTTACGCAAGAAACGTCGACGGCGTTGCGGGGTCTGTGTGGCCATAGTTAACCAGAGTAGTCGGATGTGGCACGAGCAAACAGATCGCCACGCTGTGCCATCCCAGAAAACATGTCGAGGGAGGCTGCGGCTGGAGCGAGCAGCACAGTATCCCCAGCACTTGCCTGCCTATGAGCTGCGGCAACAGCCAAATCCATACAACGTTGCGGATCCTGCTCAGAAATTATCTCCACCGGAATACCCGGCGCTCGCTTGTGCAATGTGTCAGCGATGGTGTGCCTATCCACACCAATGAGCACCACTGCTTTCAGCCGGTGCGCTTCTGTACGCACGAGCTCCTCCACGCTGGCTCCTTTTAACTGGCCGCCAGCAACCCAGATAATAGACTCCAACCCAGCCATGGCAGCTTGGGCTGCATGCGGGTTCGTAGCTTTGGAGTTATCGATATAGTCGACTCCTGCAATAGTGGCGACCACGGATCCACGGTGGGCAGCCACCCGGTAACGTGCCAGTCCAGCCGCAATGTCGTGCGGTGCCACTCCGTAGTCATACGCCGCTGCTGCAGCAGCTCCAGCGTCCAAGATTCCGGCAGCCCCTGGTGGTTGCAAACCTTCGATTTGGGCTAATTCCGTTATGGCGAATTCTTGAGCGCTCTCGCTATCTAGCCCTTCTCCGGCTAAAGCCTCTCCTGCCAGAACTAAAGCGCGGTCCCGTACTCCTACCTGCCCAGTTATCGGCGCATATTGGGTGAAACCACGGGTAATCCCAGTCCCGCCGACGTCGGCTGCAGCATCTCGCTCATCGGAGATGCGGCGCGCTTCTGCGTCATCAATGCCTACCACGCGCTTGGCAGCTCGCAAAACAGTAGCTTTGTCTGCAGCATAAGCAGCGAAACTGCCATGCCAATCAATGTGGTCATCTGCAATATTCAGCAACACGCCCACATCTGGAATCAGTGTTGGCGCCCAATGGAGCTGGAAACTAGACGCTTCCAGCACCAAGATGTCTACGCGCGGGTGAGCTGCCAGTGCTTCGAAAACAGAAGCACCAATATTGCCGGTAGCCATCGCGCGCTTACCGACGCGTGCACCATGAGCATCCATGATGGAAGCCAGCATCCCAGTAGTAGTTGTCTTGCCGTTAGTCCCGGTGACCACTAACCAATCACGGCAGGGCCCATATACTCCGGCTCGGTCCAACCGGAAACCAAGTTCGACGTCGCCAATGACCTCTAAGCCCGCTCGTTGCGCAGCAATCAAGAGGGGCGCGTGTGGGGGCCAACCAGGGCTGGTGACGACGAGATCTAGAGCAGCAAGTTCGCGATCGCCTTCGAAATCTACTGCAGTAGCTGCAACTGGTATCACCCGTGGTACGCGGTCTGCTGAGCCATGTGCCCCTTTGTCCAGTGTGAGAAATTGTTCCAGCTCCTCAGCAAGCGCAGACGCTGCAGCCAGATTGTTATCGGCGATGATTACGTCTGCGCCGAGTTGCACCAGGGCACGTGCACAACCAGCGCCCGAGACACCTGCACCCGCGACGAGCACGCGCTTGAATTGCGTTTTCATTAGCGTCCTAACCTGTCAGAAGCAGCCATTCGCCGTAGAACAGCGAGGTACCAAAAATCACTGCCATGGCGGAGAGCAACCAGAATCGGATAACCACCGATGTTTCGGCCCAGCCACCATTTTCGAAGTGGTGATGGATTGGTGCCATACGGAAGAAACGTTTGCCAGTGGTACGGAAGACCACTATCTGGATAACCACCGATGCTGCTTCGATGACGAAAATAGAACCGATGATAATCATCAACAATTCAGTCCGCGTGGTGACCGAAATGCCAGCCACCAATCCACCCAGTGCGAGCGATCCAGTATCCCCCATGAAAATCTTCGCCGGGGCTGCATTCCACCATAAAAAGCCCAAACTCGCGCCTAATCCTGCAGCGGCCAAAATCGCAATATCGAGTGGATCGCGCACCTGGTAACAAGCGGCGTCGACCGCATGGGCGCAAGAATTTCGGAACTGCCAGAAGGTGATCAGCGTGTATCCGCCCATCACCAGTGCGGTGGAACCCGCAGCCAGCCCGTCCAAACCATCAGTGAAGTTCACTGCGTTGGACCACGCGGAGATCAGGATATACATGAAGATCACAAAAGCAATCGTTCCGATGATGATCCCGCCGGCTGCGATGTCGAAAGTCTCAATATCGCGGATAAATGACAGATTGGTGGTGCCTGGAGTCAGCCCCTCATCGTTCGGAAACTGAAGCACCAAAACAGCGAAGGCGATCGCTAAAAATAACTGACCGACGAGCTTGCCCGTCTTATTTAGCCCTAAGTTCCGCGACTTAAACAGCTTGATCGAGTCGTCCATAAAGCCAAGCCCGGCGAGGCCAAGCATCAAGCCAAGAACTAATAAACCGGATGCGGTGAAAGAGCCCGCATTAGTCAGCCAGCCGTATATGTTGACCAAGACATAAGCAATCGTGATCCCCAGCACGATCGCGATACCGCCCATGGTGGGCGTACCACGTTTACGCATATGCGAACGTGGCCCATCTTCGCGGATCTCCTGGCCCCGGCCCACGTTGGTGAAATACCGAACCAGCACCGGAGTCGTGAAGATTGCGACCAGGAAGCTGATAACGCCGGAGAGAATAATCTGAGTCACTGGTTACTATTCCTTATGCTTTTTCTCAATACTTTTAATCGAAAGCGCTTCGGTTTACTGCGAGCATCCGCACACTACAGCTCAGAATTCACGAGCTGCTCAGCGACTCGCCACAGCCTCCACGCGTTCGAGGCTTTCACCAAGACAACCACGCGGCGCTGTGCCGAACCTAGGATCTCTTCCACTGTACGCGTCGCACCAGTCACATCCGCAACATGGTGGGTACCAACGCCTGCTTCCTGGGCACCTTCCGTGAGCGCAGCAATATTGTCAGTCTTGCCGACGGCCACAAGCGTATCTACGCCATAGGCCGCCAATTGCGTGCCCAACTCCCGATGCGCAGCAACAGCGTCGGTGCCTAATTCACTCATCTCGCCTAGCACCGCGATGGCCTGTCCGGAATCTTCCAACTGCGTGTCTTCCAACTGCGTGGTAGTGCCGGCGCTCGCGGCTAAAGCCGCAAGACCTGCGCGCATCGATTCTGGATTCGCGTTATACGCGTCGTTGATGATGGTGACATTCGCACCACGCTGCCGTATATCCATCCGATGCGCGGACACTGCGACGTAATCACAAAGCGTCGTTCCAATGGTTTCCACTGGCACACCGGCAGCAGCAGCCACCGCTGCAGCAGCCAAGGCATTAGCGATCTGATGTTTGCCCGCCACCTGCAACCGAATCTGAACGGGCTGCGCTTCCGGGCTATGGAGCAGGAATGACGCGCGTGCAAGCTCGTCAAGTCTGACATCAGTCGCATAATAATCGGCCTGAGTGTCCCCATTCGCCGAAAACGTCACGATCTTGCCCTGCGTACGCGTGGCCATCTGCACAACGGCGGGGTCATCGGCATTAAGCACCGCGACACCACCTGCGCTTGCTTCTGGCACAGCTTCTATTAACTCACCTTTTGCTTGGGCGATGGTGTCTTTCGAGCCGAACTCACCCAGGTGCGCAGTGCCCACGTTGAGCACCGCACCGATCTGCGGAGGCGCGATCTCCGCCAACTGCGCGATATGTCCAAGGCCGCGAGCTGAAAGTTCAGTCACCAAGAATTGCGTATCCTCATGGCAACGAAGCGCGGTATAGGGATGGCCAATTTCATTGTTAAACGATCCCGGGGGTGCAACTGTCGGCCCTGCCGTCGACAAGAGTGCCGCCACCATATCCTTCGTCGAGGTCTTGCCGGCTGAACCAGTCACCCCGACTACGCTGAGCCCCCGCCTGCTGGTCAGCCTCGTGACCACAGCACGTGCAAGTTTCGCGAGCGCAGTTAACAGCGCACGTACGGAACCATCTTCGTCATGCGCGAAAACATAGGCTTGCGAACCAGCTTCAGCTTTGGCCTGGCTAGGCACGATAATCGCCGGGGTCCCTACCGGGCGGGCTGCAAGTGTAACCACTGCCCCTGCTGCATGAGCTTTTTCTGCAAAGTCATGGCCATCGACCTTGGCGCCCGGCAACGCAAGAAACAGACTTCCCGGGCTAATCTGTCGGGAATCAAATTCGACGGTGCCGATGACCTTGGCTTGCGGGTTTGCAACGTTGTCTAGCCGCCCCCCGACAATCTCAGCAATTTCTGCGATAGTCAGTGGAATCATTATTTCGCCCCATTTCCAGCGAGCGCTTCAGCAAGAACTTTCCGGTCATCAAATTCGTACACCGTATCCCCTATTATTTGCCCAGTTTCATGGCCTTTTCCAGCCACAACGATGGCATCTCCAGGGCGTGCCCACTCGACCAAAAGCTTGATAGCCTGCGCACGATCACCTTCCTCCACCAAATGGGCAGATTCATCCGCTAGGCCAGCCTCCCCGGCTGCTTTTCGCAACTCCGCACGCGCACCCTCCATCATTGCTGCGCGGATCGGTGCTGGATCTTCCGTACGCGGGTTGTCATCCGTGATGACGACATAATCGGCTTGTTCGGCTGCAATCCGCCCCATAATGGCACGTTTCGAAGAATCACGATCACCACCGCAGCCGACGACCACACCGACTCTTCCGCTGACCTGGCCACGCAGTGTTGCGAGCACCGCCTCCAGCGCACCAGGCTTGTGCGCGTAGTCAACCACAGCCACAAAATCTTGGCCTTGTGCCAACGATTCCATCCGGCCCGGGACAGCAACTTTTTCCACGCCGCGTATAAATGCGCTCAGTTCCACACCAGCAAGCTTCGCCATTGCACAGGCTAGGGCTGCGTTCGCGACATTGAAGCTGCCCGGTAACGGCAGATCTATCTCTACTTCTTCTCCAGCTATCTGCACATGCACCTGCTGGTTACCGCTCGGTGCAAGTTGTGCAGCAGTGACGACAACTTCGGCGCCAGTGGCCTTATCCACGGCGTCGACTTGCTGGGAAAAGGTGTCAACGTCGGCAAGATGCGTACGGACTCGCCAGCATTCCTGCGTATTAGCTTCTGCAATATCGGCCATCTCTTGGCCCCAATGCTCATCGATAACAACTGCTGCATTGCGCGCAGCTAGCTCTCCCCGGAATAACCGTGCCTTCGCCTGGAAATAATCTTGCATGGTCGGATGGAAGTCCAAATGATCCTGGGACAAGTTGCTAAAACCTGCGACCGTAAAACGCGTACCTGTAACCCGACCAAGTTCCAGAGCATGGGAGGAGACTTCCATGACGACGTGGCTGACTCCCTGTTCCACCATCATCGCGAAAAGCTCTTGCAGTTTTGGTGCTTCTGGGGTGGTCAAACTGGTGGGAACCTTGGTCCCGTTGATCCGCGTACCGGTGGTGCCGATTATGCCGACTTTGGCACCGGTTTCGCGCAGGCCAGCTTCTAAAATATAACTCGTCGTAGTTTTCCCGGAAGTGCCAGTTATGCCAATAACCTGCATTTTCTGCGAAGGGTGATCGTAGATTTCTGCGGCAATCAACCCCAGCACGCTTCGCAAGTCGTCTATCACCCAGACGGGACGCTGCTCGCCACGGTCCTTGAGAATTCTTGCACCAGCGGTATCCGTCAGGATCGCTGTGGCTACAGTCTTCTCGGCAAATTCCGCTCCATGCGCCCTATTGCCTGGCAATGCGGCAAAGATTTCTCCCGGCTTAATGTTCTGAGAATCTAAACCAATCCCGGAGATCGTGATACCGCTTGTCGAGCTGCTCGTAGCGCCAGCAAGCTCACCACCAAATTCTTCCAGCAGTGTGGCCAGTGTTGTGCTCATGGGAACATGCTCCTTGTCTAAGGGTCGGTTGGCAAA
>ERZ1023415.61-NODE-61-length-25436-cov-12.319609_pt1 | contig 25436 bp, 24 predicted proteins | sample MGYA00380510_ERZ1023415 | MGnify/ENA primary metagenome ERZ1023415 (study PRJEB33173, sample SAMEA4830299) | metagenome | study: EMG produced TPA metagenomics assembly of the PRJEB25223 data set...
CGCGGGCGCATCCGCTGGTTTTGTGGTGGGCCTGTGGGAGGAAATCGTGTCGCATGCGGCTGCGGTTGTGGCTCTGCTGATTGGCGGAAGCATTGCTGCTCCCATCGCTGCCTGGCTGATTTCCCGTATTAACCCGGTGGCCCTGGGTGGGCTGGTGGGTTCGGCGATTATCGCGTTGAATATTCGCTACCTGCTGCCACTGGATACGGTGTGGCCGGGGCAGCTCGCGATCATGGCGGTGGGGATCGCGTTGACCGTGCACGGGGTGCGGCGTTATCGCGCACGCATGCGGGTGGAATCCTTGCAGCGTGCAGCCGGTGCAAGAACCGAATCGCGCACCGAGCCGGTGGCTGATGGGGCGGCAACTCGGGGGCCAGCGGGTGTTGATCCGGACGCTACTGAGCAGAAGATTCCAGCCCGGCTACATCTCCGATGACGATCACCGCAGGTGGTTCCACCGAATTTTCCGCAATGGTTTCGCCGAGCTGTCCGAGCTGGCAGCGGAACACCCGCTCGTCGGCAAGGCTTCCTTCCTGAATGACGGCGGCGGGGGTAGCTGCGGCCATGCCTGCTTCGATCAGTGCATCCGCGATTGCACTGGCGTTGCGCACCCCCATGATGATGGACAGCGTGGCACCGGAGCGCGCCAGTGCAGACCAATCAACCAGGGATTTTTCGTGCCCCGGTGGCAGGTGCCCACTGACGACGGTGGCGGCATGCACGACGCCACGCTGGGTAACAGGTATGTGTGCCAAGCCCGGAACAGCATAAGCGGAACTTACGCCGGGAATGACTTCGCAGGCGATCCCAGCTTCTGCGAGTGCCGTGATTTCTTCAAAACCGCGGCCGAACACAAACGGATCGCCGCCTTTGAGCCGCACCACCTTGTATCCGGCTTGGGTGTATTCGACGAGTATGCGGTTGATTTCTTCCTGGGCGACCTGCTTTTTATACGGCAGTTTGGAAGCGTCGACAAGCTTTTTGCTGGAAATATCGCACAATTGATCCAGAAACGGGGTGGGGCCCAGGTGGTCTGCGACGATGACATCAGCCTCGTGCAGTGCGGCTTGGCCACGTAACGTGATGAGATCCCACGCGCCGGGGCCGCCACCAATTAACTTGACTGGGTGAAAATTCTTGGCTGGGCCATCGGCGGCAGCAGCGGATGCGGCATCGGCAGGGGCAGAATCTGGGCCAGAATCTGGAGTAGTCATGCCGCTAGTTTAGAACACCTGGTCATGCAGATCATAGGCTCCACTAGGGATGTATTCTTCGACCGTGCTGCAATTTTGCTTCTCGTTTCCTGGGCCGAATTTTGGGACGAACTGCTCGGCATCCTGCTCAGCGATGGGGATGCTGGTTTTATGGTTTCCGTATACGTATCCGACGATGCCATGATCTGATTCAGTTTTTGCTACCTGGCATTTTACGGTAACCATTCCATGGTCATTGTGAACTGGTGCAGTTGGTTTGTCGTTGTGCTCGGCGTCAGAGGAGTCAGGTGCTTCTTGGGGCTGTGTTGCCGTGGCCTGTGATGTTCGGGACGTGGTGACTGGAACGTGCGTTTGAGGCGTCAGAGGTTTGCTCTCGGCTGTGGAGCACGCCGATAACACAGAAAATGCTACCGCCGTCGGGATAAAAGCTGTCTGTAACCTCATAGACACAAAGGTACTGTGAATCCCGTTGTAAGGAGGTTAATTCGTCCAATTCCTTTCGTCGCTTGTGGACGAAGAAGTGCTGGTTTCGGTAAACCCGAGAGCTTCTTTGAGAACCTCGTGTCGGATTTCTTCAGTTTCTTCTCGTGCGATTTCGGCAGCATGGATGTCTTCTTGATCTTCTAATGCTGCAACAGCGCGAGCATAAAATGAGGGGGAGACGACTACGGCGCGGGCGCGGCTTTGCTGGCTGGTGATGGTGATAGGCATATGTTGTGCTTCCGCAAGGATTTGGTCGTGGGACTTACGAAATTGGCTCACGGTCACTGATTTTCGTTCCATGTTTTTAACGTACATCTCAAATGAATTGAGCGGCGCGGCCGTGAATAAAAGCTAAAAGGGTGCTTGGCCTCATCGTGATGTCATTAACTGCCTCGGGGTGGGTTCTCGGGCGGCGAAATAGACCGGAAATCGACATATTCCGCTAGCAACTAGGGCTTTGAGAATGTGAAATAGTTGACAAATCATCTTTTTCTCAGGGGTGTAGCTTTTGGGCTTAATGCGCATCGTATTTTCTCTCGATACCGTCTTGAGCAGCAGACATAGCGCTGGGGATAAGAATTTCCGGCTCGAAATAGCGGCGTTTTTCTGCATCTGCCACAAGACTCATCAAGAAAAATCTCGCCAACGAAGATCCATTGAGGCGTATTCTTGGTGTCGTTGTCCTTCCGGGTGCAACGCACTTGCGGGTACAACACATTTGAAGAACATTAGATAGCTCACCTATATACAAGGAGGAAGTTATGCCTTCCGCACTATTCGTAGTTACTGCCGCAGATAAATGGACGCTGGCCGACGGCAGCGCCCGCCCTACCGGTTACTGGGCCGAAGAGCTGATTGCTCCACACCGCGTATTCAAAAACGCTGGATGGAACATCGACTTCGCGACGCCAAACGCAAAGGCTCCAGTAGTAGACCAGTACAGCCTCGATGTTCTGTCCGACAGCGAGCGCGCGGAATACGAGAATTACCTCGGCGAAATCGGCTCGGAGCTGAACAACCCGCTTAATCTGGCTGATATTAACGAGGCTGACTATGACCTCGTCTTTTACCCTGGCGGCCACGGCCCAATGGAAGACCTGGCTTATGACCAGGATTCCGCCAAACTGCTGCAGGACCGCATTGAATCCGGTCGTGCGCTTTCCCTGGTATGCCACGCTCCAGCTGCTTTGCTCGCAATGGACAATGACAACTGGCCGCTAAAGGGCTACACGATGACTGGCTTTACCAACGCCGAAGAAGGCGAGGAGACCATCGCAGCTGCCAAGTGGGTAGTTGAGACTCGTCTGCGTGAACTCGGTGCTGACTTTAAGCAGACCGATCCGATGCAACCGTACGTCGAAGTAGATCGCAACCTTTACACCGGCCAGAACCCAGCATCGTCTGAGCCTCTGGCACAGCGCATCCTGCGCGACTTCTAATACGAGCGCTGAAATAACTGGCGCTTCGACAGGGCTCTGACAAGCCCGCGCTAACCTGCTCCTAGGGCACCGTTTTGCCCCGGAGCAGGTTATTTGTCTATAGCGCGCAAGATCTTATCGCCCTGGAATTTCCGGGCCGTGAGCAAATTATTCACCTGGGCAACCCCGGAAACAGGTTATCCAGCTGGGAATCCCGATCAGTGACGGTGCGTGCGACACGCTCGCGGTCCAGCAGGCCGTCGTCGGCAAGCGTGGACTTACGCTTGGTTGTATCGTTGTCACTGGGACAAAGGCCCGTGGTGAAATCCCTTTTAATCTCCGTTATGCGCATCCGCTAAGCCGCAGTCTTACGGTTAAGTGAAATGCGGTAGCACTCGGCGAGTTCTGCGTATGAGCCCATTTGTAGTATCCAGACCGAGATACCTTCAATAAGCGCGCCATGCGTTTGATACTGAAATTTGCCTTGCGCTGACTGCATTAATTCGAACTTTTCTGTTCGCTTTGCCTCAAAGCGAAGAAGGTTGTCGCTTTTGACAAAAACTCATCATCCATCTTGGCTTCCGTCAGCTCACGACGCAGACGAGCGTTTTCAGCACGAATATGCGCCTCGTTTAGCCCATCGGAGGATCCTCGGCGTTCGCGCTCATTTTTACACACCGGCCTAAAGGGGCTGGTGCGACGCCAATCTCCTTGAGTCACATGAGCGATTGGGCGCTGCGACTCGACTACCAGGCTCAAAGCTTCACGCTGATACTCAGGCGTGTACTTCTTGCGCCGTTGACCCACACTGAACATCCTCTCCTAGGGACGCACGATCCGCACAAATAGGGTGTCCACTAACCGGTGGTAACCTCACTGTTCTTTGGACAGGTGGATGATTGTGAACTTTAGGTCCCAAATGGATATTGCCTGCTCAACCCGTTTTGTGAACATAGAAACCAAGTAGATTTTTGTGAACATCAAAAGATGTTTGACATGTTGTGAACGTTTGTATATTCTGGTTTTAGTCAATCAGGCAGAAGAACATTTCACAGAAAGTGGAAACGCAATGAAAACCCGCCGCATCATCCTCTTGGACATGGAAAACTTCAATGGTGGACCTGTCACCACACCTTCACAGGCACGCTGGTGCCGACACATGCTCGATCGCTGGCTCGAAATTCGACCCGATGATCAGGTGGTTATCGCAGCAGATATCTCAACAGTCACGAATATTCACCAAGCATGGCCAAAGGCTCGAATCCTGGCTGGCTGTTACGAAAATGGTGCAGACCTTCGCCTCCTGGAAGTTATGGAAGAGTCGCTTCCGGCGCGTTTTGGAGAAATGATTCTTGTTTCAGGGGATCGGATCTTTGCTGAGAAGATTTCCGAGCTTGCAGGGCAGGGGTTACCCACCCGCGTTTATGCTCACGAGGCCTTGCTGTCTAAGCGGCTTAAATTTGCTGCTACGACAGTTACTACCACCATGAATGCCCTCACCACTATTGAAAAGGTTGCCTAGAATGGCCACGCAGTACCAGGGACAAATATCCCTTATCGACATTGCCGAGCTTGCTGGTGTCGGACGCTCAGCAGTAAGCAACTGGCGAGCGAGGAACTCAGATTTTCCTGCTCCCGTGGAAGGTTCTCCTGCACGCCGCCCACTTTTCCACTTCAGTGAGATAATTTCTTGGCTGGAAAGCCAGGATCTTCTTCCTAACAACTGGAAAGCTAATGTCACGGAACCGCTAGTAGCTTCTGCGATTAAGCCTCTATCCATTGGACTAGAAGATGGTGAGTCAGCATCTCTTGTTGCATTAGCTATTCTTGCGATACGCAAAAAGGGTGATGTGGCAGACTGGACCACTTTCCTGGCAGATGAAAAAGATGCTCGGTCTGCTCTGTCTCAGTTCCTCGCTCCGCTTGCACCCGATGTTTTATCTCATGAGCAGATCGACGAGATCAGTGCGAGTATTCCGACTGCTTCCGATGAAGAATTAAAAACCCTCGTCGATGGGCTAATGAAGATTGATGAGAACGATTATGGGGATGCCGCACGCATTGTCATTGAGCAGACATTTGGTAAGGCTGGTCGCGGTAGTCTTGGTCTCTACACAACGCCAACGACTGTTTCAAAGCTGTTGATTAACGCTGCTAGCACCACCGCAGAAGATGGCGATACTGTATTCGACCCAACCTGTGGAACCTCGACGACCTTGTTAGGAATCGGTTCTCGCATCAGCGCAGCCACGATAATTGGCAACGATGTAAGTCGGAATGCCGTTACGCTCTCTACCCTGCGGGCTTATTTAGAAGAAGTACCAGCTGCTTTTACAACGTCTGACATCCTCACTGAGGATCCTCAACCGAAGCTGCGTGCTGACATAGTCGTCTCAGAACCACCGTTTGGCCTACGTCCAGGGCCAGGAGGCGAAAGCACTGTAGAAGGGCTTCTCGGGACATCAATCCCTCGAGGGGCATTTGCAGACCCAGTGTTTTTGGTCTATCCAGCCACGCATCTCTCGGAAAATGGTCGAGCATACGTACTCACAACCCCTCTTCTTTGCTACCAAGAGAGACTGCATGATTTCCGTCGTCAACTTGTCGCACGTGGAATTGTTGAAGCCATCATTCAGCTTCCTGAGAAGTTACTAAACACTACCTCTATCTCCACCGTGCTGTGGGTTCTTCGAGCTCCCGATACCTCTCGGGCGAGCGAACCAGTTCTGCTTGCAGATGCCAGTGATGCTCAGTCGCCAGAAGAACATATCGCAGAGTGGCTAGGGGCAATGCGACAAGGGAAAGAGACAACTATCCCTACGGGTTCAATCACCTTGGCTGACATGATTACGCAAGGCAGTAACCTGCTGCCTTCCCATGCGCTTAAAGAATCTCTTAGTGCTGACGATGCTGCCCAGGACTTTCACACGGCATGGGAACATCTTGCAGACACGGTTCAATCTATCGGCGGGCTTATGCCGGAGCACAAGCCTGCTCTGGATTCTCTATCGAGTTCTGTTGGCATGATTCCTATCTCTAAGATGAAATCTGTTAAACGACTTGTCTCCCGCCCTTCGCGATATCCTAGCGACGGGAGGTCTCCGTCCATCCCCGTTAAGATGCTCTCTCTACGGGAAGGCGGCGAACCGAGTGAGACGTTCGTTGAAAATTCCATATCAATTCTTCAATCAGGAGATGTTCTCGTCCCTCATATGGCTTCTAAACCGGCGTGGGTATTTAGTGGAGCTGAGGGGAATTGGGTTGCTCCTTCGAGCGTCCATGTATTCAGGATCGAAGATTCAAGCATTCTGCCGGAATACCTAGTTGCTTGTGTTAATGCTTCATTTAATGAGTTCGACGATGGCAGTAAACTTCCTCGACGCAGAATGCCAGAGATTAAGATTCCGCAGCTTGATATGAGCGAGCAAAAAAAGATTGTGGATCTCACTGAGTCTCTCGTGGAGTTATCTAAACGAGCTAAGATTCTTGAGAATCAGTCACAGTCGGCTCTAGATGCGGCAATCAATTTGGTGTGTTTCGGAGCCGACATGTAACCGAGAGCGGAGAACCGACCATTGAATTTCGTTCACTTGTACGAGTGAACGCAGTCGGTGTCTCCACCCCACGCTATCCTTCATCAATATTCTTCTGTTAAGGACAATTCTTAATGCCTAGCAAGACCCCCCTTGAGGCTATGCCCTCAACCACCAAGGAGCTTAAAGATACTCTTTGGAAATCTGCCGACAAGCTCCGTGGCTCCATGGATGCTTCCCAGTACAAAGACGTTATTCTTGGAATCGTCTTCCTTAAATATGTTGCTGACGCTTTTGATGAGCGCCGTGCTCAGCTGCGCAGCGAGCTTGTAGCAAACGGAATGACTGATGAACAAATATCCATGTTTATCGACGATATCGACGAATACATAGGGCATGGCGTGTTCTGGGTTCCTGAAAACGCCCGCTGGGACTTCATTGCCGCAAATGCAAAGGGACTTCCTGCTGCCGATGGAAATCCAGCCAAAAACATTGGTGAGCTCATCAACGAAGCTATGGACCTCATCATGGAGGCCAACCCAACGCTGGCGGGAACTCTGCCGCGTATTTATAACCGGGATTCCGTCGACCAACGACGCCTTGGTGAACTCATCGACATGTTCAATACCACCAGATTCTCCGGTCAAGGCCCTGGCCGCGCACGTGATCTTCTGGGTGAAGTGTACGAGTATTTCTTGGAGAAATTCGCACGTGCAGAAGGAAAACGCGGCGGCGAGTTCTATACGCCTGCCGGTGTTGTCAGGGTGCTGGTTGAGATGCTCGAACCCACCAGTGGCCGGGTCTATGACCCGTGCTGTGGCTCAGGTGGCATGTTTGTGCAGACCGAGAAATTCCTCGACGCACACGATGCTGACACCTCCGCTATTTCTGTCTACGGCCAGGAACTCAACGAGCGTACGTGGCGTATGGCGAAGATGAACCTTGCAATTCATGGTCTTAACGGTAACTTGGCTCCACGCTGGGGTGATACGTTTGCTCGAGACCAGCATCCTGATATGCAGGCTGATTATATTCTTGCCAACCCTCCGTTCAACATTAAAGACTGGGCGCGCAACGAAGAAGACGAACGCTGGCGTTATGGTGTTCCCCCTGCTGGTAATGCTAACTATGCCTGGATTCAGCACATTGTTTCTAAGCTCGCCCCAGGTGGCTCGGCTGGTGTTGTCATGGCAAACGGTTCTATGTCATCTAATATTGGAAGTGAAGATCAGATCCGTGCTGAGTTGGTTGACGCTAACTTGGTGTCTTGTATGGTGGCTTTGCCTACCCAGCTTTTCCGCTCTACTGGTATTCCGGTGTGTATCTGGTTCCTGACAAAGGATAAGACCGCAGGACAGAATGGTTCCATCGACCGTACTGACCAGGTACTCTTCATAGATGCACGCAACTTAGGCCATATGATTGACCGGGCAGAGCGTGCGCTGAGCGATGAAGATATTGCCAAGATTGCTGGTACCTTCCATGCGTGGCGTGGTACTGATTCTGCTGAAGGTAAGGCTTATGAGGATGAGGCTGGTTTCTGCTATTCCGCCAGCCTCGAAGAAATCAAGGAAGCCGACTACGCCCTCACCCCAGGACGCTATGTAGGTATCGCTCAAGAAGAAGACGATGGCGAGCCCATCGAAGAAAAAATCAGCCGCCTCAAAACTGAACTTTTCGAACAACTTGACGAGTCAGAACGTTTGGCGGCAAACCTTCGTACGGTGCTGGGAAAAATTCATGAATAGATTTCAAATGAGGAAGCTGTCAGAATTGGCAGATATCGTTACTGGAACTACACCTAGTTCTAAGCAGCCTGAAGCATGGGGCAATGAATTGGATTTTATTACCCCTTCTGATCAATCGGAGTTTTACCGAGAAGCAAGCCCATCGCGTTTTCTTTCTTCCTATGGTTCAGAGCTCTTCAAAAAAAGAATCGTTCCTGCAGGTTCAACAAATTTAACGTGCATTGGTTCAACCATTGGCAAGGTGTCTATGGCGATGCGACCTTCTGTGACTAACCAACAAATAAACAGCATTGTGGCTAAGAAAGATGTTGCAGATCCGATTTTTATCTACTACATGATTAGAAATTGGAGTGGAATCTTAAAGGTTGAAGCCGCAGGATCCGCGACTCCCATTATCAATAAAACTACTTTGTCTAATTACTCATTTGTTGTCCCTCCTCTCGCTGAGCAGCGGGCCATTGCTGAGGTCCTCGAGGCTCTCGACGACAAAATCGCAGCAAATAACAGACTAGTCGCGCAGTCTGACGAACTATCTCAAGCGATCTTCCGTTCGTCCTTAATCGGAGATAACCAAATGCTCCCTCTATCAAGCATTGCTGACTTCGTGAACGGTAAAGCTTTCACCAAGAATGCCAGTGGAACGGGACGAGTAGTTATTCGAATTTCTGAGATGAACTCAGGTATCGGAAACTCAACAGTGTTTAACGACATTGAGGTTGATGAGAAACATATCGCTCGACCAGGAGATATTCTGTTTGCGTGGTCGGGATCATTGACTTTACAGCGTTGGTTCCGTCCCGAAGGAATAGTCAACCAGCACATTTTCAAGGTCATTGCTCGAGATGAAAATCCGAATTGGCTGGTTTATGAGTTGTTGAGAGACAAGCTTGGTTACTACAAGCGAGTCGCTGCTAATAAAGCAACGACTATGGGGCATATTCAAAGAAAAGACCTTGACGAGCTTGTTCAGGTTCCTGATGATTCAGCGCTGGCGCGCATTTCTGCTCAAATGACTGCTCTATGGGACAATATATTCAATGCTGAGCAAGAGAATTTGCAGCTTGCTGCTACTCGCGATGCTCTTCTTCCGCAGTTGATGTCGGGGAAGATTCGGGTTCGTGAGGCTGAAGCGGTTGTTGAAGATGTCCTCTAGTTCTGGGTTTCTTCGACCTTTTGTTGGCTAATTGTATCCTTACCAGGCGTTAGTCATATACGCTGGTCATATAGTATTAATCTCAGAAAGTAAGGGTGGGTATGAGCTCACAAAGCGGGTTCACGGAAGCTGACTGGGAGAATATCGCGCTCTCCCAGCTCAACGAGCAGGGCTGGTCCCCGCTGGCTGGTTCACAGATCGTTCCTGGAACCGGGGAGCGAGACTCTTGGGATGAGCTCATCATCCGCCCACGCCTGCTTGCTGCTTTGCGCCGACTCAACCCTGATGTTCCTGGCCAATACCTGCAGCAGGCTTTAGCCGAAATCGTTGCGCCAACATCGCAGGATGCTATTTCCGAAAACCACCGCATCCACCAGATGATGACCGATGGCTACCGTTTGACTTATCTTGATGCGGACGGCCAGGAGCACACACCTACAGTCCGCATCATTGGTTCGGAAGAATCCGACAATGAGTACCTCGCGGTTAACCAGGTGACCATCGTAAAAGGCGATTTCAAGCGTCGCTTCGATATCGTGTTGTACTGCAACGGAATGCCGGTCAGCATCATGGAGCTAAAACAGGCAGGAGCAGCGCAGGTAGATATCTCTGCTGCGCACGCACAGCTTCAGACCTATCTCCGGGAGTTTCCACTCGCGTTCCGATTCTGCGTCTTCAACTTCATCTCTGATGGTCTAAACGCACAGTACGGAACACCTTTTACCCCGTTCAACCACTTCTCCCCATGGAACGTTGACGATGACGGTACCCCCGTCGCTTTAGGCCACACGGTGAATGGACAGGCTGTTTTACCGATTGATACGGCCATCAGTGGCTTGTACAACCCAACACGATTTCTTCAACTCCTACATTCGTTCACCGCATTTGATGCTGGCGCTGAGGGTCTTTCAAAACGTATTGCTAAACCGCATCAGTATTTCGCAGTAGCCAAAGCTGTGGGCTCAACCATCGAAGCAGTCCGGAGCAACGGCAAAGCAGGCGTCGTGTGGCATACCCAAGGCTCGGGAAAGTCCATGGAAATGGAGCTCTACACTGCCGCAGTGATGCGCCATCCGGAGCTGAAGAATCCCACCATCATCGTTATCACTGACCGCACAGAGCTCGACGGGCAGCTCTATTCTTCATTCGCCCGCTCGCAGCTTCTTCCTGATACCCCGCAGCAAGTCGCAACGCGAGCAGACCTGCGCACCGAATTAAGCAGTCGCGGTACCGGAGGCATCTACTTCACGACCCTGCAAAAATTCGCATTGAGCCAGGAAGAAAAACAATCCGGCACAGAACACCCAGTACTCAGCGATCGAAGAAATGTCATCGTCATCGTTGATGAAGCCCACCGCAGCCACTACGACGACTTAGACGGTTACGCCCGCCACCTTCACGATGCTCTGCCCAAAGCCACGTTCATCGCGTTTACCGGAACACCTATCTCTTTTGAAGACCGCAACACCCGCGATGTCTTCGGCGACTACATCGATATTTACGACCTTTCACGCGCCGTTGCTGATGGCGCGACAGTACCGGTCTTCTTCGAGCCCCGGCTTATTAAAGTGCAGCTTGCAGATGGAGTCTCGGAAGAAGACATTGACGCAGCAGCCGCAGAAGCTTCTGAAGGTCTAGACGATATTCAACGTGCCCAGCTGGAACAATCTGCTGCTGTCATCAACGCAGTCTACGGAGCCCCAGACCGCCTTACGGAGCTTGCGAAAGACCTGATTCAGCATTGGGAAAACCGACGTGAAGCTGTTTCCGCCAGCATTGCGGATATCGACGGTGCACCAACTTACGGTAAAGCCATGATTGTGGGCGCTACCCGCGAAATCTGCGCCAACCTCTACACAGCTATCACTACGCTTTGTCCCGAATGGCACGCTGATGAGCTGGATAAAGGAAAAATTAAAGTAGTCTACTCGGGCAACGCCACCGACACACCACCGGTCTCTGATCACGTGCGCAATAATTCCGCGAACAACACCATCAAAGCACGGCTCAAAGACCCCTCTGATGAACTTGAACTCGTCATCGTCAAAGATATGATGCTCACCGGATTCGATGCCCCACCGCTGCACACTCTCTATCTTGACCGCCCGCTCAAAGGCGCACTGCTTATGCAGACCTTGGCGCGAGTCAACCGCACTTTCCGGGGCAAGACTGATGGTCTTTTAGTTGCTTACGCTCCGTTGGCAGAAAATCTCGCACAAGCGCTCGCTGAATATACCCAAAGCGATCAGCAGTCCAGGCCTGTTGGCAAGAATATTGATGAAGCCGTTGCCTTGGCCGAAGAAATCGTTCGGAATATCCGGGAATATCTGTCCGGCTACGACTGGCAGACAGTTCTGAATGAACCTCATCCTCGCGCATTCATCAACGCCACTACTGGGGCTACGAACTATCTCCGCAGTCGTGACATAGCACAGAGCTCTGACAAGGATGAGCCAAGCATAGCGGAGAAATTTACCCAAGCAGCTAACCAACTTTCTCGTGCATGGGGCCTTTGTTCAGGGTCTGGACGCCTAGATCATCTACGTTCCGAAATCCAGCTGTACATGGAAATTCAAGCGTGGATGGGAAAGTTTAAGGCACAGGAAGCTAAAGACCTCAACCAACCAGTTCCAGGAGACGTTGAACGCCTACTGGCCAAGCTCATTGCAACATCGACCGATGCCACAGGTGTCGTTTTAGATATCTATGCCGCAGCAGGAATGCCTAAGCCATCGTTGAATGACCTCACCCCGGATTTTGTAGCGAAGACCTTGGAAGCGCGCAATCCACAACTGGCTATCGAGTCGCTTCGGGCCCTGGTGATGGAGGAATCTAAACAGGTCACGCGAAGCAACGATATTCGGCAAAAGACTTTTTCTGACCGTGTGATGGAGCTGATGCGGAAATATACTAACCAGCAGCTCACCTCTGCGGAAATCATCGCAGAGCTTATTGAACTGGCGAAGGAAGTAGCGGAAGAATCCAACCGGGGCCAAAAATTTGATCCTCCACTCAACGAAGACGAGCTTGCCTTTTACGATGCGGTTGCCCTGAATGAATCCGCGGTGACAGAACAAGGTCCGGACATGCTCGCTGAGATTGCACGGCAGTTGGTAGTCGTCATGCGTCGTGACGTACGCACAGATTGGACGGTGCGTGAAGACGTTCGGGCGAAGCTTCGTGCCTCAGTAAAACGCCTTCTAGTGCTCAATGGTTATCCGCCAGACAAACAGCAGGATGCCATTAAAGAAGTCATCAGGCAGATGGAAACTATGGCTATGCGCGCCGTTTAAAAGGCCGCGATCTATATCAATCAAAAGGTGAAAAAGGGATGTTTTCCCGGTCTTTTATGTACAGGCGTAGCGTTGCTGAGCGCTCTGCGTATCCCTCTAAAGGTGCGGAGACTCTAGCGTCCGCTTGAGCCTCATTCTTAGGTTTGCTCGCGGCGCTGGTTTTCGCTTTTCTGGCAGCGCTTCCGATTGCCATGTTTCTCCTTAAAATGCTGCTTTAAGCTCTTGCACTAGCTCAACTCATTCGCGGTAGGGCTTTGTTGTTATCGACGAAACCGTAGAGTCGGCATGTCGCGTCAATCTTCGGGTCGGAATAATGGTGTCCGCCAGGGCTGCGCGCGTGTTCGCTTCAGCTCCCCCACTTAGTCTCTAGCGAGCGCTTCTCCCACGCGTTTGCCGGAATGGATGCAGCCGCCTAAAAAGGTACCTTCCAGCGCATTCTTGCCGTGCATGCCGCCACCGCCGAAACCAGCTGCCTCCCCGCAGGCAAACAAACCAGGGATAATGTTGCCGTCTGAATCGAGGCAGTGCCCCGAAAGGTCTGTTTCTAGCCCGCCCAGGGTTTTGCGGGTTAATACTTGCAGCCGTACAGCAATGAGCGGGCCATGTTTCGCATCTGCGAGTTTGTGCGGTGCGGCAGCGCGCACGATCTTATCGCCCAGAAATTTCCGGGCCGTGCGCAAATAATTCACCTGGGCATCCTTGGAAAACGGGTTATCCAGCTGGGAATCCCGATCAGCGACGGTGCGTGCGACACGCTCGCGGTCCAACAGGCCGTCGTCGGCAAGCGCGGCCATTTTTGCGGTTAACTCATCGAGGTTATCGGCGATCACCCAATCCACGCCATGGTCTTTGAAAGCCTGCACGGCCGGGTGTGTTTTGGGCCCAAGCTTGCTGGCCAGTTGCCGGATTGTTTTCTGCGTTAAATCTGGGTTTTGTTCGGAACCAGAAAAGATGAATTCCTTATCCGCGATGGTGGAGTTCAACAAGAACCAGGAATAGCCGTGGCCTGTTTTACCAATATGGCTCAATGCAGCGAGGTTATCGGAGCCGGGAAAAATATTCGTGGGCAAGCGCTTGCCGGTAGCATCCAGCCACAACGACGACGGCCCGGGAATAATGCGGATGCCATGGTGTGGCCAGATGCTGTCCCAATTGTGCATTCCCTCTGGGTAGTGCCACATTCTGTCCGTATTCACTAGGTTTGCGCCGGCGTGCTTGGCGACGTCGATGCCGCTGCCGTCCACGTGCGCCGGAACGCCAGCGACTAGATCGTCGGGACACGGGCCCCAGCGATCGCTTGGCCAGCTGGCGCGTACTTTTGCTAGATTGCCTCCGATTCCGCCGGTGGCGATGACCACGGATGCTGCATTCAGTTGAAATTCGCGCACGGCTTTTCTGCTTGAGGCCTGGCCGCGGGGTAGCGCATCTTCGGCTGCTAATTCCACTCCACGTACACCGGTGACTCGGCCGGACTGGTCTTGTAGCAGGCCTTCCACGCGGTGGCGGAAGCGCCAGGTGAGTTGTCCGGTTGCTTCCGCCCGTTCGAGTGGTTCGCGGAAAACTCGCACGACTTCCGGGCCGGTGCCCCAGGTGAGGTGGAATCGTGGAACGGAATTGCCATGGCCACTGGCGTCGCCGCTACCGCGCTCGGCCCAGCCGATCGTCGGCAAGACATTGAGACCGAGCTTTTTTAAATATTCGCGCTTTTCGCCGGCCGCGAATTGCACGTATGCCTGGCCCCAGGCCTTCGGCCAGCGATCATGGGGAGCGTCGTCGTAATCCGCGCTGTTTTCCCAATCGCGCCAGGCGAGCTCATAAGAATCGCTCACCCGCATCAATTTTTGCTCTGGGCTTCCCACGTAAAACAAACCACCCAGCGACCAAAAGGCTTGGCCGCCCAGGTTATTGCGGTTTTCTTGGTCGAGGATCACGACCTGTTTCCCGCCCTGTAATGCCTCGTAGGCTGCAACCATGCCCGCCAGACCGGAGCCGACGATGACTATGGGGGCGGCGGATGAGTCTGTGGGTCTCTCTGTGGGGCTGCTTTGCGACGATGTCTCGGGTGTTGTGTAAGTCATATTGCAAGTCTAAATTAATCGGCGATCCCGGGCAGCGGTGACGGCGGCGGTGCGCGATTCCAAGACAGAGAATGAATCAACTTGTTGTATAGGACCCCCTCCGCCGAACTGAGATTGAGACAGATGAGTGATCTACTGCATCTTTCGGGGTAATATAATCTGTGTTACTTTAAAAGAGGTTTACGTATAATCCGGGTTGTCATGTATCTTGTCCACCCCTCATTTCGGAGGTTATCAGACAGTTTCAGCTACAGCCCTCTGATTATTTTCCTTCCTCTATTAGAAAGTCATTTCCGTGAGAACTGTTAGCCCTGTACTTGAAGTTCAAGCAGTTGCCGTCAAAGCGACCCCAAGGCACAGCCCCCCCCTCGCGTTACCACTAGATTTTGAGCTTACTCACGGGCAAAAGGCATTATTGTCAGGTCCTTCTGGATGCGGCAAGACTACATTCCTGAACGCAATCGTAGGCTTACACCCCCTACATGAAGGAAACGTAGTGCTGCTTGACGAGTTCAACATATCTAAGACCTCAGTATCGACTCGCCAGAAATTACTCCGAAGCGATATTTCCTACGTTGGCCAAGAATTAGTAGCTTTCCCAGGCCTTACGGTAAAAGAATATTTAGAATTCAATCTACAAATTTGCAAGAAAAAAGTGAATTCAGCGTTCTATGTTGGAATTCTTGAATCTTTAGGTGTTGAACACACTGTAAACCAGATGCTGAACGAACTTTCAAAGGGTCAATTACAGAGAGTCATGATCACTGGTGGACTCATACGACAACCTAAATTACTTCTACTTGACGAGCCGAGCAGTGCATTAGATAGCGACTCGCGGGACAGCTTATTCCGTGTCGTTGACGATGCGGTGCACGAGGGAACAGGTGTCCTCATGGTGTCACACGATCCAGTCGTCGAAAGCTTCGTTGATTCCGTAATCACTATGGAAAAGGACGATGCAAACCATGAATAAGAATTTGCAAAAAATTGGGGCGTCGATCGTCGGCGAGGCCAAAATATATTTCTTTGTCCTCGCACTAGCCCTCGGAATCACCACCAGCTTTGTTCTTGTTTTAGGTTCAGTCTGGTCGCGATTGATTGACGAGTTTCCGGATGACCAATTCAAGTTTATTGGTGGCAATATGCTCTTTTGGGCGACATTTGTCGCCATCGCCATGAACATTCCGCTTGCAGTTCTCGGTTCTTTACTCCTTCGGGAACAATCCATAACGCTTATACGCTTTGGACTAGGTCGGCGTCACTTTATCCGCGTAATGCTTGGGCAAATGTGGAAGCCGTTCCTCGGCGCCTTACTCCTCGCAGTCGTGCTTTATTTACCATTTTCTGCACTCTTAGAATGGCTTCCTGATGATAATGGAACTTCATTAATCAGGGTCAGTGGATTTGGCGTTCCTACGTTTTTCGGCATAGTTCTCGCAGTAATCAGCCTCTTTATTCCACTAACTATCTCAGTATTGTTTTTGAGCACGAATTTAGTGACGAGAGCGAACAAGAGCTCCACAACCTTACGCTCGATCAAACGCTGGCTCTTGCGGGGGAGTTTCGCTTTAGGCGGTACCGTATTAATTATATTCGGAATAGTCTATGAAGACGGACAACAAGGTGGCATTCTTTTTACGGTAGGGATACTGCTCGTTGGTTCTACTCTTGTTCCCCAGGCGGCTCCGCATATTGCACTCACGCTTACGACACTTGTTGCAAGGTTATCCTCGTACCGTCCCAGCCCCGTTTTGAGTAAATCTGTGACTTCCGAATATCGGTCACGATTTTCAGGCATCTCGTTATTCCTGTTCCTCATTGCAAGCATCCCCGCGTTACTTTTCAGCGCATCTGGTATGCAAGCCCGCGCCATGGGAGAAGGCGGTATTGCGCAGTGGGATTTCTGGGTCCTCATGGCCGTTCCTCTAGCCTTTACGCTACTAGCGATTATCTCTGCAAGTCTCATACTTAGCCAATTGCTCAACCGTAGCCTCCATAAATTCCTCAAACTAGGTATTATGCGTCGTGAATACCATTTCGCATTACTGCTCACACTTGCTGCAATAGCTTTTTCGTCGCAGGCATTAGTGCTTGCTTGTGTGTTTTTTCTAGGACTACTCATGATGTTCGTCTGGAACATCAGTTTGATTGAAATGATGAGTGAGTTATATTGGCAACCACTAATATCTGTGTTTATTCTCGTCATGATTTTTGTGCCGCTCCTTTATTTGGGATTCTCGGGCGTAAAGGGCAAAGAGATCCAAACCACTTTAGGATCGAGGAAATAGCCGAAAAGCAATCTGAAGTGTCCCAGGTTTTGTTCCGTCTGAGTAGATGGGAAAATTTGGACCATGCCAAAAAATTGACCAGGATGCCAAGGACCGAGTTGTCCGATTAGTAGAAGATCGCATCTTGGCGGAAAGTATGTCGATGCAAGCCGCGTGTCAGGCAGTAGCTCCAAAGTTGGGGGTTTCATGGCACACCGCACGCCAATGGACTTAAGCAGGCCCGCCGGGATGGCGGCGTTACTCGTGCCGAAGAAGACGTGATTGCTGAAAACGCCAGACTACGTCGCGAAAACCACAAGCTACGAGATACCAACGAATTGTTGAAGGCTGCTTCAGCTTTTTGGCATCGGAACTCGACCCAAAACGTCAGTTATGATCCGATTCATCGATGAATACCGGGATCGCTTCACTGCCCGAGCTCATCCGCACGACGTTGAAGAATAACCGGGTTGGCGGGTTTATCACCTCACGTGGTTATCGCCAGTCCAAAGCTCGTGGGCTCAGTGCTCGTCTCCTTCGTGATGCTGTTCTAGTTGAACGTATCGGTGTTGTTCATCGGAATAATTACGGTGTCTACGGTGTACGGAAAATGTGGCATGCTCTTCGCCGTGAAGGAATTGATATCGGTCGTGAACACACCGCCCGGCTGATGCGCCTGGCTGGTGTTTCTGGCAAGGGCAAAGGCGGATCACCTATGACAACCCGAAAAGCTAACGTGCCTGATTTGCGCCCTGACTTGGTCGAGCGTGAATTTAAAGCTCAAGGACCGAATAAGCTGTGGGTAGCTGACATTACCTATGTACGAACTCGAAAAGGATTCGTCTACACCGCGTTTGTCACCGACGTCTACTCCCGGCGGATCGTCGGGTGGGCGCTGTCAGATTCCATGCGGACCGAAGCTTTGCCGCTGCAAACTCTCAACCAGGCGATAGTGTGCGCTGAAGAAACAACAGGTCTCATTCATCATTCGGATCACGGCTCGCAGTATGTCAGCGTTGTCTACAACGAGCGACTTACCCAGCACGGGATCACTGCTTCCACCGGAACTGTTGGCGACTGAAATGACAATGCTCTGGCTGAAAACGTGAACGGCCCCTCACAAGAACGAGCTCATCCATACCCGCATGTGGAATGATGTTGTCGAGGTGGAGATCGCAACGTTTGAGTGGGTGTCATGGTGGAATGAATCGAGACTTCACCAAAGCTTGGGGTACCGCACCCCGATCGAGGTTGAAGTCGGGTTTTGGGAACAAGATGAGTCCCGGGAAATAATGGAAAACAAGGTAAATGCCTAGGAACAAAACCCAGTACACTTCACACTGCGTCGGTGACGGTACCGATCGTATCCGGACTCATATCCACCCCGATGGTGGAAGCAAGGTGATGCTGGACGTCACGCACCGTCATACCGCCGGCGTACAACGAGATGATCATGTCATCGAATTCGGTTAACCGGCGTGCGCCTCTCGGCATCATCCGCGGAACAAACCTATCCACGCGGTCTCTGGGCATGACTACCTCAAGCCAGCCGTAGCCATAGTCAATGGTTTTGGTATAAGACCCATTTCGGAAGTTGTTGCCTTGGCTGCCTTCAACCTGGGATTTCGCCGTACGGTCGGAATGCTCGTAGCCCAAATAGGCATCCAATTCGGCTTGCAGCCCGGCGTTGACCGAGGCCTGCAGCAAGCCGCGCACAAGCTCGCTGACATCGTCAGTCGAGGTTGACAACTCACCGATGAGACTAGCAAGATTAAGGGTTTTCCATCAGCTTCTTGCTGATCTCGTTGACCCTAGACGGGTCATATTTCTTCGTCGGGGACACCGTAGTCATTATCGGTGAAGTTCCTTTCAAATCAGAGCCTCACACACAAAATCCCTGACACTCTTTCACAGTAGTCATTCTGGCTTATCTACTTATGCAGGTTGGGTTCCCACACACACAAACCATCAGACACGCTCCTATTCGAGACACTCGGGCCAGAGATCATCCGTGATTCACCAGAACAACGGTAAGAAAGACAGACTCCTTCCCCATGTACACAACCACACAACGTCGAAGTCTCATCGCCTTCTACTTCGGCACAAGAGTCGCAACCGCCGACGTCATCAGTGAAAAAGCCATCCTTGGTGCCTCCCGGTGAGCCTACGCGGATCTGCAATGCACGCTGCGGGGCATGGGTACCCACCCCGCCCGTGACATCATCAAAAAGAAGCCCCACAAGTCCATCATGACGTTCGTCGATGATCTCGCCACCAGCGACTCGCTGGAGGAATTCGATCGGGCATGGTGCACGAAGACAGTCGCGGAGTTCGAACAGCACATCCATCCCACCTGGACTGGTTTCAAATTCCACGACGGCCAGGCGCACAAGTGGCTGAACATGACATCGAAATACCTGGCCGTGTTGGACCATCCCGATGTCCAGAGAGTTTGCTCCTACCTGCACGCGCCCGTGGACCTGTACGTCTACAGCGAAGCCTCTAGAGAAGAGGTCAAACGCCTAACCGCCTGGTCAACACTCGGCCCAGAGAAGTACATTGCCTGTCAGGAGAGCCTGAGGGAAATGGTGAAAGCCAAAGGAAATACTCCTTCCCCCTCGATTGGGAGACTGACGGGTGGGTCACTAGAGATAGCGCCACCCCATCCCCATAAAGAAAGGACCTTGGGATGATCAATCGGTTTGACCCCGCAGACTTCTCTGACTCCTTCCCCAACTGCGAAACCTTCGACAGTTTTTCGTCGAATGGAGCGTAAAAACATCTGGAACGGCGTCGGGGGAAGCGGATATCTCGTGATCGACTGGGAGAGAAATCAGGTATATACACGAAAGTACACTCCAAGGAAAGCGTCCCTTATATAGGATACGGCCGAGCACATTTAAAACCGAGGTTTTTACGAGACGTACTTTTCCGCTTCTCTCATCATCATCTCAAAATGGCCCCGGTGTGCTCCATTGGAGGCTTTTTGGAAAACCCTATTAAATGCTTCCAGCCAGCGCTTGTTAGAGGTGGACGACTGAGCGTAGACTTCTGCATCTACGATGGTGTGCGAACCACGATGCGACCAGGCAATGAGCGCATCGTGAAGTGTTTTCTCTGTGGGCTTCAGCCCTTCACCAAGCTGGTACAGATTCTCCTGACCTCCTAGAGTGGAAAAATAGCTCTCTAGAATTCTTCGCAAAATGTTCGGGAGCCAAGGCATCCCAGAGTCGGGATATAGATGTGCCGCAGCTACCTCGTCCCAAAGTTCCTGATAAGCCGAACGAATAGGATTCTTCGGTCCACAGTCTTGCATCTGATTCGGTTCAGGCGAGAACTTTCTGATTCGGTAGAATTTCACTTCCGGCGACTCTTTACCCTTGTGGCTATAGCTGACTTCTTCATGGAACCGAGTGCTATGAGTCAGGAGAAGCACTTGTGAGACGCGAGCGTGTTTTTTCTCGCGGACACTCCGAATTAGGTCGCGAATTAAAGCAGAGACCACGAACATGATATCACCATCAAGACTCGAGACGGGGTCGTCGATGATCGTGCAGATCTTCTCGGTTTCCCCGTCCTGCCTTACTTCGGAAAGTGAATGGTAGAAGTAGAGGAAGGTGATGAAAGTGCGCTCTCCCTCACTGAGAGTAGCGATATCGGCTGTTTGACCATCGTCTCGAACGATTCGATAACCGTCTTTCGTGCCTGCTTTGTCCAGCTTGAAACTATGAAACTGGCTCATTTCAAGCATTTCGTTAATTGTTTGAATGGTGGCTTCACTGGAGGCGGTCCGGGCTCGAAGTTGACGTAGATCGCTCTCGTGCCCTTGGAGGAAGCCCTTCTGCTGCTTAATACGTTGCTGGAGCCCGTCAACCTTCTTGTCTATTCTTCCTTTTTCCTCAAGAAATGTCGTGATGAGCTCGTTTACGTGCCCCCGCACAAACTCTCGCCAAGCGTTGTCGATAATGATGGAACCCTGGTTCTTACGGTTCCGAACGATTATGTTGGCCTTCTCAATCTCTTCATTCGCCTGATCGATGACCGACACAAGCGCTGCATGAGATTGGGCTGCACTTCCCACTTCTATGACATCCGAAGGTTTCATCATTTTTTGCTTGAGAGATGTTGCAATGCTTTCCAAGCTCACTTCGACAGCCTCGAAGGCCTGGTTGACCTCAACAGATTCAACGCGACGTTGCAAAGAATCAAAATTCTGCTTTTTATAGAAGGTCAGGGATTGGATAGAGGATTCAACCTCCTGTTGTAACTGTTCGATCTCGCCACGCTTTTCTTGGTAAGTATCGTCAAAGAGTCGCGCAAGCTGGTCACTTAGGTCTTTTGGGGCAATCTGCTGACAAAAAGGGCACAGCCTGGAAGGGTTCCGCGGACCATGGAAATGATCCATTCCCTCCCTCACCCAGTCGGAGATGTCTAAACGTTCAATCATGTCCGCCAATGGAACATCTGTGCTGCCAACAATCGGGGTGCCGAGCGCTTCGCGCAGTTTTTCTTCATCCCATGTCAAGTCTGGGACACGGAGAATTGGAGGTTGCTCATCGATTTCCTTTGAGAACGCAACCTCGGCTCTTGGCGCAAGGGATTCGAAGGTTTCTTCGCCTCGATCAGGGAATTTGGTAGCTATATCAAGCGTACGGTCAAGGCACTTATCTCGACTTCTGTTCAACCCGGTCATCTGAATCCTAATTACTTCAGGTATATCGTCACGACGCTTCCATACTTTGTCAGCAACGTCCTGGCGCTTAACCTCGAGTTCCTCTTTCGCTTGATTGATGAGGGTTTCACAATCATCGATTTTTTTCTTAGCCTTTTGAAATTCCTCCTGCAGTTTTTTGATCTGGTTAAAGGTTTCTTTGCTGTCCTCACCGAGAAGAAAAACGCCACGTTCCTCCGCTTTGGTGAACGTTTTGTTGACGTAATCCCTGTTGTACACCTTTACCGTCTGCAGTTCCGAAGACCAATTGACATGAGAGTAGTCATTACCATTTAAGCTCGGAGTTAAGCTCCGGCTAATCGTTGTTTTGCCAGAACCATTGGGCCCAAAAACGTAGTTTACCGTGGTGAGATTATTCAGAACTTCATCATCGCCAAAACTAGGAAACCCGGAGAGGGAAACCGATCTGATCACGAGTGCCTCCTAAACACTTCCGCAACCCAGATGCCGAGTCAAGGCCGTTCTCATGGTTCCGGCCTAGCGCGAGCATCGAGTGCAACGCATATACATCATCCTAGACTTGAGCACCCCACGCCTTCTAAGGCCACCAGACGACGATAGGTTTTTATAGGGTATCAAATGTAACGAGGTTGCTCGGTGGCCGAGACGGACGTCCTGCAGGTAGCCGCGGGCTTGGTTTTGTGTGATGAGCCTACCTCAGCGCTTGATCACGCGACGGCTGGGGGAGTTATGCGTAAGCTATACGACGCGGCTGCCGCCGGGTGTGCTGTGGTTATTGTTAGCCATGAGGAAGGCTTATTGAAACAATGGTGTACTAGAGTGCTGCACTTTTCTGAGCTCGCGGGGCACGTATAAAACTCAATCAAAGCTTGCTGACGCAGTAACCATATTTGCGGCACACCCTGGACGGTCTAAATTAATCGACGCTCCCGGGCAGCCGTGACGGCGGCGGTGCGCGATTCCACACCTAGTTTCTGAAAAATATGAATCAGGTGGGTTTTCACCGTCGCCTCAGAAATAAAAAGCTTCTTTGCCAAGGCCTTATTGCTCGCACCGGTGGCGAGTTCCCGCAGAATTTCAATTTCACGCTGCGAAAGGCTCTGCTGCGGTTGCGAGGTACGCTGCGCCAGAGCCGCCGCCACATCCGGCGACAACGTGCGCTTGCGTTCATGGGTGGCGATGATGGCGTCGAATAAACGTGCCTCTGGCGAATCCTTCAGCAGATACCCCATCGCACCGGCCTCGAGAGCTGCGACGATATCGGCTTCGGTGTCGTACGTCGTCAAGATCAACACAGGTGGGCCGCCTGCCTTCGCTAATTTGCTGGTCGCGGTGATGCCATCGACCCCTGGCATCTGGATATCGCACACCACCACATCCACATCAGTGATGCTGCCGTCGACAAGCCCATCCACTGCGCTCCCATCGGCGGCCTCGTGGGTGACATGCACCCCGTCGAAGCTATTCAGGATTGTGCGCAGGCCAGCGCGGACAACGGGGTGGTCGTCGAGAAGCATAACGCGGATCATGGTGGTCTCCTGGAACTAGCTAGCTGGTGTGTGCTGCGAAGTCAGCGGGATGCGGGCCGCAACAACCGTGCCTTCACCCGGGGCCGATTCAATATTTACTGTGCCAGATAATGCAGCAATGCGTTGCTGAATCCCACCAAGCCCGTAGCCGTGGCTGGACTCTTGCTGGGGTGCCTGCGCCGGGTCAAAACCACGGCCGTCGTCAAAAATATCGACGGTTAACTCGTCGCCAAGCACCGCGACCGACACCACCGCATGATCAGCATGGGCATGCTTGGCGACGTTATTCAACGCTTCTTGCACGCATCGCACCACCGCGGTGACCACCGACTCGGGCAGCCGACGGTGCGTATCACCAGAGAAATTCGCCCGGAATTCGGTGGATTCGCCCAAGCCGCTACCACGGCGGCGCATACGCTGGAGAATCTCGGTGATGGCATCTGGCAGATCTGCTTGCGCAGATGGTGCGGTCAGATCCCGCACGAAACGGCGCGCCTCCGCCAGGTTGTCACGGGCGGTGTCCTCGATGGTAGAAAACACGTCCACAGCCTCCCCGGTGCTAGCGCTAGCCCGGCCAGCACGCGCCAACAACACGATGGAACTCAACCCCTGCGCGAGTGTGTCGTGAATATCGCGGGCCAGGCGCTCGCGCTCTTCCAAACGCCCCGCCTTGTGCTCGGTGGCTGCTAGTTCCTGCTGGGTAGCGGCTAATTCTTCCGCGATACGACGCTGGGTCAATGCCTCACGGTGCAGCGCGCGATAACTAACATAAATTGCTACGGCAAAAACGGTGCCGATGCCCGGGCCAATCGCCACCGCAATATGCCAATGCTGCGGGTGCAACCACGCAACCACGACCACCCCAGCAGCCCACAACACCGCAGCTGCCAGCAAGTTCGCCGGGCGGGGCAATACGGCAAGCGTGACAAAAACCAGCGGGAACAACACCCACAGAAAATCGTTCGCCAACACCAGTGCACTCAGCCACAGCACAACAACGGCGGCCCACCACCAGCGCGCGCTCCGTTGCTGATTCACAGTCGGGCTGGAAAAACTGCCCACACCGCGCCGGGATCGGTATTCCACGACGATGCCGCCCGCATAGACCAGCCCCAGGGCGGCCGCGACCAGCAAAACGACCGGAAGCCCGGCGTGCGCTGCGTCGTCGGCAAGCCAGACCCGCACCGCCCCAAGAATGAGCAGCGCGCAAAACATCACGTGTAAACCCACCCGCAGGTTGCGCAATACCGTGGACAGGCCGGGGCCTGCTGGGCTCGCAGGGCTTGTTGTGCTTGCGGGGCTGGATGCGGCAGAAGCGGCGAGATTTCTCGGCGTAGTCACCCCGCCTAGGTTAGTGCGGAAAGCTGGGTGGTCGCGATCAACCATCTGGTTGATAGCAGAATCAACTAGCACCCCGATGCCGCACTGAGCTGCAAAAACAACAATAGGTACTATGTTTTTGGCACTCAGAGATATCGTCTCCGCCCGTGGACGTTTCAGCTTGATCAGCTTCGTCGTCGGGCTGATAACCGTACTTTTGGTGATGCTCACTGGCCTGACCGGTGGGTTGGCTAAGCACAACACCTCTGCTTTGGAGGCCCTGGCCCCTGAGCGATACGTGTTCACTAGCGAGGAGCCGTCTTTTCAGGAATCCCAAGTCACCACCTCTGATGTGCAGGAATGGCATGAGCTTGTCGACGCCGACAGCCAGGTTATCCCGCTCGGTACCGCGCAGACCCGGTTGGAAGCAGGTTCTGCGATGGGGGTTGCCGTGCTGGGATTGCCTGCGGGGACTAAGGTTCCAGCGCCTGTAGTATCCGGTGTGGGTGCTGCGGGAACAGAAATAGCTGGTGCCACAGCCGCAGGTGTGGCAGCAGAAACAGAAGTAGAAGCAGATTCGGCGGCGTCGCAGGAGGTGCAGGAGACGCAAGAGGCGGTGGTCGCCGAAGACGGGATCGTCGTCAGCCACGAAATCGTTGCCGAGGCCGGTGTGCAACCAGGTGAGACGGTAGAACTCGGTGGCGTCG
>ERZ1023415.65-NODE-65-length-23972-cov-25.381151_pt1 | contig 23972 bp, 21 predicted proteins | sample MGYA00380510_ERZ1023415 | MGnify/ENA primary metagenome ERZ1023415 (study PRJEB33173, sample SAMEA4830299) | metagenome | study: EMG produced TPA metagenomics assembly of the PRJEB25223 data set...
CTTATGGTGATGCGCTACGCCGGGGCCGGGTGCTGGATGATGAAGAACTGGCCACTGCGGAACAATTGCCACAGCAGGATTTGCCACAGCGGGATGAGGAATCCGCTGCAGAATCTGCTGCTGACTCCGCCGTTGACCCAATAGCGGAGACGAACACTGAGCCACATGTTGAGTCTGACATAGACAATGATGCTGAAGCCGAATCAGTGCTGGAATCTGAGCGGCAGCCAGAGCCAGCAGAGGACTCAGAGGTCCCAAAAACAGCAGAGACATCAGAAACAACAGAAATAACAGAGAACCCAGAAACAATAGAGAACCCAGAAACAATAGAGACAGCACCGAAACCGGAGCCAGGTTTAGCATCCAATGAGCTGCTTTCTGCTGAAGAAAACCGCAGTGATGTCAGTGATGCTAGTGATGCCAACGATCTAAGCGATGCAGCTGCTGTTCATGCAGATGGTGTCAACGGTGCAGATCATTTCGAAGAACGCGACGATGCAGCTGAGCAGCCGACCCCCGTCGCCCCCGTCGCCAAGCCTGCAGGACCACGCCGCGATTCCATCATCCCGGGGGCGTTGCGCAGGGAACGTCGTCAGTGGGCGGAAAAGAATGGGTTCAGTTTTAGCAAACACGACGAATATCTCGTCGACGAATGGACCCGTGGCGCTGCAGCTGGTGGGGCAGCACCGAAAGATATCGTGCAGGGTTCGGCTTATGGGCATGAGATGGTGCTGATGGATCTCGGCGGCGTCAATGTCATGGCTATGCGCACCGGAGCCGCCACGGAAATCGTGGTGGATTTTCGCCGTGTGGACCGTGATCAGCGCAATGACCGTACAACCGGGGAAGCGGTTTTCGATGATTTGCTGGAAGTCGGACACATCGCGGATTTCACGGTCTATGCCACTGATGCCGCCGTTGCTAGCCGCATGATTGATGCGCGCGTGGTCACTGCCTGCGATAGCCTGCCGGAAATCGTCACCGCAGTGTGGATGGAATCGGATTGGGTGCTGGCGCAAACCGATAAAGGCTCGCACGCTTCAGATTGGGACGAAATGTTGGCACCGCTCGGTCTGCTTGCCGACGTCGCCCGTGTGTTACCACCGCGTTCCATGGCGAACCAAATTTTAAAATTCGAAGGGGCGGACCCCACCCGGATGATGGGGCCGAAACAGCCCCCGGCCTTTGAGAACAACCAGTTGCTGCACGTCGTCCCCGACCCGCAGGATCATCCGCCAATCCAACGACCAAGCGAGCCCGTCGAATTACCGACCCGCAGCAAAGCCGAGGCCCGTGGGTACCTGGAACCCTACGCTCTTGGGGTAGATGAAGTGGATGCGATTGCCGATGGCGTCGATAAGTCACAAGAGGGCGGCCACCGGAAGCGCCCGCACGTTAAACGCGACTTGTCTGCCGGGCCATCTATTTTTGGCGACGAGTGAGGACTACAGTGGTAGCTATGACTGAGCAGCAAAGCACCCCATCCAGTACTGATCTTTCCCGCCTGGCTGAACTTGTCCGCGAACTTGCCGTGGTCCATGGTCGTGTGACTTTATCGTCCGGTAAAGAAGCGGATTACTACGTGGATTTGCGTCGCGCGACGCTGCACCATGAGGCCTCCCGCCTGATTGGCTCGTTGCTGCGGGAAAAAACCGCGGACTGGGATTACGTTGCCGCCGGTGGTCTGACGTTGGGTGCGGACCCGGTGGCCACCTCGATCATGCATGCGGACGGCCGCCCGATCGATTCTTTCGTGGTGCGCAAAGAAGCCAAAAAGCACGGTATGCAGCGCCGCATCGAAGGCGTGAATGTGGAAGGGCAAAAAGTGCTGGTGGTGGAGGATACCACCACTACTGGTAACTCCCCGCTGACTGCCGTCGCTGCGTTGCGTGCGGCCGGAGCGGAAGTTGTTGGTGTGGCCACCGTGGTGGACCGCGCTACCGGTGCTGCTGATGCGATCCGTGCCGAGGGGCTGGAATATCGCAGCCTGTTGGGCTTGGATGACCTGGGGCTGTAATGGGCGAAAGCGCAGCCGAAAACGAGCCAGCGACTAAGCCGGAACGCGCCACCGCACCGGAGGACAAAGGCCCAACGGAATGGGCCGAAGGTCGGCATGGTGTGGGCCCATGGGAAGGGCCGTTGCCGGATGATCCACGCCTGGATCCGGAGTTACTTGCCGAAGGCGACCGCCGCAACGTCGTTGATGCTTATCGCTATTGGAAGCGTGAGGCGATCATCGAGGACATTGATACCCGCCGGCATGAGCTGCATATCGCGATCGAGAATTTTGAAAACGATGCGAATATCGGCACGGTGGTGCGCACAGCGAATGCTTTTGCCGTGGACACGGTGCACATTGTGGGTAGGCGCCGGTGGAATCGTCGTGGCGCCATGGTTACGGACCGCTACCAACACCTAAAGCACCACAGCGACGTTGCCGGGCTAGTGGCCTGGGCGGAGGAGAACGATTTGACCGTCGTGGCTATTGATAACACTCCCGGGTGCGTGCCATTGGAAACCGCCGACTTGCCGCGGCGTTGTTTGCTGGTATTCGGCCAGGAAGGCCCTGGGGTGAGCGCGGAGACAAGTCAGGCGTCGGTGATGACGTGTTCGATTGCGCAGTTTGGTTCGACGCGCTCAATTAACGCAGGGGTGGCCGCAGGTATCGCAATGCACGCATGGGTGCGGCAGCATGCGGATCTGCGCCAAGCCTGGTAGGGGTGCTGGCTGCATCAATAATTTGGCACTTATCCCTCACCAGAGAACCGTGATGTATGCTACAAATGATTGATTTCTCCGGTTTATAGCTCTGTGAGTGATGGAATAATAGTGCAAGAAAAATGGTCCCACCGGGCGGATCTCGCAGAGACCGCCATCAACGATCGGCATGCTGGCCCACTATGGTCGCTGCCACGCACCAATCTCGCCCGGGTGAGCTGGCCGGCGCTTTTTAAAGAGCGCCTGTTTATTCATTGGCACTATTGGTGGCAGGCGCACTACCTGGATTGCCAGGTTGATGCTGCGCTGCGGCAACCCACAAAAACCCGCAGCGCACGCATTGCTAATACCATGCGTGGCATCAAACTCCGGCAGCTGCGCGGGTTGGAACGCAACAAATACTACGATGACAAAGCTTGGTTGGCACTAGCTTTCGGTCGTATAGAGAAGGCAGAAAAGCTGGGTACCCCGCCACAGTTGCACGCATTGCGTTCCAATCTGCGTGCCGGGTTGGATGAGTCCCTGGGGGTCGCGCCCTGGCGCGATAGCCGATCGACGTTTTATAACGTGCCCACTAATGGTCCGGTGGCAATCATGTTGGCGCGCACCGGTTATTGGCAGGAAGCCATTCATATCGTCGACTGGGTTTTCGATAACCTGCACAATGATGATGGGCTGATCATGGACGGGATGCGTATGCGCATGAACGGACCGGAGATCGTGCGTGATATTCACCCGTACTGCCAGGGGGTGATGCTTGGTGCCAGCCTGGAAATTGCGCTCAAGCTGCGCGAGGAACACGGCATCCACAGCTTGGAAGATATTCAGTCGGTGCATGAGGCTGAGCGTGCCGACGAAGCCATGCCATATATCAGCCGGATCCGCGGCTTGGTGCACGCGATTGCACAGCACATGGCTACCCCGGCGGGAGTGATCGACTGGGATACCGGCGACGGCGATGGTGGCTTGTTCAAGGGGATTTTGCTGCGTTATCTTGCCGACGTCGCGGTGCGCTTGCCTGATGATTCGCCAGCCAACCGCGCGACGCGCAAGCTTGCTACTCGGTTGGTGCGGGCGTCGGCGGAATCGGTGTGGACTCACCGTTTGGAAGTCGACGGGCTGCCGGTTTTTGCGACGGACTGGACCAGCGATGCGCTACTGCCACATAATTTTGGCCTGGGGCCGATGTCGATCCGCGAGAAAGTCGGCGTTGTGCGCATCGCAGAGCGCGATTTGTCGGTGCAGCTTTCCGGCTGGATGGCGCTAGAGGCGATGGCCCGGGTTGCGCTGGCCGAAGGGGATCCGGCTGCAGGTTAGTGCTCGCTCAGGCATAATTGGGCTTCGAGACTGCAGATCCAACGTTGGAGGATGTTTTATGCCTATCGCCACCCCTGAGGTTTATAACGAGATGCTTGACCGCGCGAAGAAAGAGCAATTCGCTTTTCCCGCGATCAACTGCACCTCTTCCGAAACCATTAACGCCGCACTACAGGGGTTTGCAGAAGCCGAGTCTGACGGCATTATCCAGTTCTCCCTGGGTGGTGCGGAATTCGGCTCTGGCCAAGCAGTGAAAAACAAAGTTGCCGGTGCAAAAGCCCTGGCCGCATTCGCGCACGAGGCTGCTTCGCACTACGGCGTGAATATTGCGTTGCACACGGATCACTGCCAGAAAGAACGTCTCGATGACTTCGTGCGCCCATTGTTAAAGATCTCCCGTGATCGCGTAGAAGCCGGCGAGCAGCCACTGTTCCAGTCCCATATGTGGGACGGATCGGCCATCCCTATCGACGAGAACCTGGAAATCGCCCAGGAGCTGCTGGCACAGTCACGCGCGGCGAATATCATCCTGGAGGTGGAAATCGGCGTGGTCGGCGGTGAAGAAGACGGCGTGGAAGCCAAAGCAGGTGCCAACCTGTACACCACCCCAGAAGATTTTGAAAAAACCGTCGATGCGCTGGGCACTGGCGAAAATGGCCGCTACCTGCTGGCCGCCACTTTCGGTAACGTCCATGGCGTCTACAAGCCGGGCAACGTCAAGCTGCGCCCTGAGGTGCTGCATGAAGGCCAAAAGGTCGCTTCCCAGAAGCTGGGTCTTGCCGACGGTTCCCAGCCCTTCGATTACGTCTTCCACGGCGGTTCCGGTTCCGAGGCCGCCAAGATCGAAGAATCCTTGCGCTATGGCGTGATCAAGATGAACATCGACACCGATACGCAGTATGCGTTCACCAACCCGGTTGCGCGCCACATGTTTAGCAACTACGACGGCGTGTTCAAGATTGATGGAGAAGTCGGTAACAAGAAGGTCTACGACCCACGTTCGTATCTGAAGAAGGCAGAGCGTTCCATGGCTGATCGCGTCATTGAATCCTGCCAGGTGCTGCGCTCCGCAGGCCAGACCACCGCCCGCTAAGCTGCTCTCGGCTAAGCCTTTAGCAGATAATTTCGGCGCCTATGGCAAATAGCAGGGTCTCTACCCGCGAACGACTGCGGCATTTAGACTATTCGCTGACCTCGCGCATTCTGCGCGTGCGTAAACGCTTGATTTTCATTGTGCAGGCCGCGTTTGGTGCGGGGTTGGCGTTTTGGGTTGCGCAGACGTTCTTCGGCCACGAGATCCCATTTTTCGCCCCGATCTCCGTGGTGGTGGTGCTTGGCATCTCCGGAGGTAACCGTCTGAATAAAGCCCTGGAAATGTCGGTCGCTGGTGTGGTTGGTGTCGGGGTTGGCCAGCTTTTGGTGCACACCCTGGGCACCGGCGATTGGCAGATTGCCGCTGGGGTAGCGATCTCACTGGTGGTCGCGGCATTTCTATCGAAATCGCTGCTGGTGAGCAACCAGGTGGCTATTGGTGCGATCTTGATTGCCACGATCATGCCGCAAGGTGGTGGCACCGAACGCATGATTGACGCCGCCATTGGTTCGGTGATTGGAATCATCTCCATCGCGTTGATTCCTAATTCTGCGTTGCGTGATGCCCGCCATGAGATCGCGAAAGTTCTCTCCGTTGCATCCTCGGTGCTGCATGATGTTGCAGAGGGTGCAGAAAAGGGAGATTCAGAGCGTATCGAAGATGCACTCCAGCAGGTGCGCGGTACGCAATCGAATATCGATCACATGCTGGAAGCCACGGCTTCCGGCCGGGAAATTGCGGGACTTTCCCCATTTCGCTGGGGCTCGCGCAAACACTTGCGTTCCATTGAGCGCATTCTTACCCCCGTCGACAATGCCACCCGGAATGTGCGTGTGCTGGCCCGCCGCTGCATGGTCCTGAGCGTCGATGGCGACAAAATCACCCCGCGGTTAATCAATATTATTGATGAGTTGGCAGAGATCGCGTTGGAGCTGTCACGAATTTATGAAACGAGTGCGCGGGTTAGCCAAGCCCATGAAATTCCGGGGATTGTCAATCGCCTGCGCATCATCGGCGCGCGCACGGATCTTTCCGTGATTAGCGATGATCCGGTGCTTTCGGAATACGCGATCCTGTCGCAGGTGCGGTTTTTAACTGTGGATCTTTTGATGGTCACCGGAATGTCGCAGGAATCGGCGGCAGCAGTGCTGGCACCAACCTCATCCACACCGGCCTACCCGCCGGAAGTCTGGGAGATCGAAGACATTCAGGATAACGCGCACAATGCGGCGGATCGTTACGACGATTCCGAGAACTCCCAGAAAGAGTAGAAGAGAGTAACAGAGAGTAGCAGAGGGTAGAGGACGCAGCGCCCCCGGAACTTATGGACGGATGATTTGTAAATCCCGCAAATGCCGGTAAAAAGTCACTCGTTTTTGCGGGCGTTTGCTGCGCACTCCGTCGACGTGTACCGCCATTTCCGGTCCACCGGCTTGTACCGCACGCCCAGTGACTAATGAGTGCGGATCCAGCTGGCTGACGCTCGCCCCGGGGTTCTTTTGCTTGCGCCAGCGCGCAAACAATCCACGGGGTTGTGGTGCTGCGGTGTGCACTGCCGCAGCAATGCCAGGTGCGTTGAGCATTGGTACTAAGCGGGCGCCGTAAGCCAGGGAACGGCTGGCGTTATCTACGCTGCCCCGGGCATCTTGCTGCAGCAAGGTGGCATCGTCGACGATAATTTCCCCGGTCATGGCGGATGCGTCCCACTGGCTGATAGCAGCGGAACCAGCTACGGCCTGCCCGGCATCGTTGCGGATCAGCGGGACGGGTTTGACCTCGCCAGTCAACGCCAGCTTGAGCGCGGCAGCCGGATCAGTGGGAATGGACCAGTTTTGTGCTGCAGTGCTGGCGGCGCTACTAACGGCGTCGTCGGTGGCCGGGCCAGAAACTTTTTTGCTGCCGGTAGTGTCTACCGTGCTGTTCGCAGGTTCCGCCACCGGGACGAATCCCACCTGCGGCCACAATTGATCCGCCCGTAGCAACCGGGTGAGCACCGCAGACAAGGCGGCGTCTGAACCAATCACGATTATCCGCAGCGGCATCACCGGCTGTTGGGGTGCTAGTTGTGGGGCAGCCATGTGTTCTACGCGCGGTTGCGCTTGGATTTCCTCCAATGAAGGAGTGGGATCTACCGGCAATAATTCCGCAGCATGATCGGATAAAAACTTCAGATCACCCCGGCCCGGCACAGTTGGCAGCGTAAAAATCTCCACCCCGGAAGAACGATATAAAGTCTTGGGCAAAACCAGTTCGGCTGCAGCTTCCCCGCAACGCAGAATCAGCACACGCATGCCAAGCATCGTAACCGACGTTAAAAAAATTATCGCAGGTGGGGCAATTCCTAGTAGGCTATGAGGCTGATCAAACTACTGACCGCAGGGAAGTGATGAGGTAGGTATGGCAGCGATCGTCATCGTCGGCGCCCAATGGGGCGACGAAGGCAAAGGAAAAGCCACAGACATTTTGGGCGGCCAGGTGGATTACGTCGTCAAGCCCAATGGCGGCAATAACGCCGGCCACACCGTCGTCGTTGGCGGTGAAAAATACGAGCTCAAGCTGCTTCCGGCAGGAATCCTATCGGAAAATGCCACCCCGGTGCTGGGTAACGGTGTGGTCATCAACCTGGAAGCATTGTTTGAGGAGATTGACGGCCTGGAATCCCGCGGAGCGAACGCCTCGCGGTTAAAGATTTCAGCCAACGCGCACCTAGTTGCGCCGTACCATCAAACACTCGACCGGGTGCAGGAGCGCTTTTTAGGCAAACGTGCAATCGGCACCACCGGCCGCGGCATTGGCCCGACGTACCAGGACAAAGTCGCCCGCGTCGGCATCCGTGTGCAGGATATCTTTGATGAGTCCATTTTGCGGCAAAAAGTGGAATCGGCGCTGGATGTGAAAAACCAGATGCTGGTGAAAATGTATAACCGCAAAGCCATTGAGGTCGAGGACGTCGTCGGCTACTTCCTGTCCTATGCCGAACGCCTGCGCCCGATGGTGATTGACGCCGAACGCGAACTCAATGAGGCCTTGACTGCCGGGAAACACATCCTGATGGAAGGCGGCCAAGCCACCATGCTGGACGTCGACCACGGCACCTACCCGTTTGTGACCTCGTCAAACCCTTCCGCAGGTGGCGCGTGTGTCGGCTCCGGCATTGGCCCGACCCGCATCGATACCTCCCTGGGCATCATCAAGGCCTATACCACCCGCGTGGGTGCGGGGCCATTCCCGACGGAACTTTTCGACGAATGGGGCAACTACCTGCAAGAAACCGGTGGTGAGGTTGGTGTGAACACTGGCCGACGCCGCCGCTGTGGTTGGTACGATTCCGTCATCGCGCGCTATGCCAGCCGCGTTAACGGGTTTACGGATTACTTCTTGACCAAGCTTGATGTGCTCACTGGAATCGGAGAAATTCCGATCTGTGTAGCCTACGACGTCGACGGCGTGCGCCATGACGAAATGCCAGTCTCGCAATCCGAGGTACACCACGCCAAACCAATCTACGAAAAAATGCCGGCTTGGGACGAAGACATCACGGGCTGTTCCACCTTCGAAGAGCTGCCACAGCGCGCACAGGATTACGTGCTGCGCTTAGAAGAACTGTCCGGAACGCGCATGTCGTATATCGGCGTCGGCCCGTCGCGTGAGCAAACCATTGTGCGCCACGACGTGCTGGCGGGAAAATAGGCTGTCATGAGTGAAAAAACGGAAGCTGCCGAGACCACGGACACGTCCCGCACCATCGGTACACCGCTGAGCTCGAATGCCACCCGGGTGTTGTTGCTGGGCGCGGGCGAGATTGGTCGCGAGCTAGCGATCAGTTTCCAGCGGCTGGGCTTGGAAATCCACGCCGTCGACAAGCGCAACGGCGCGCCGGGCCACCAGGTTGCGCAATATTCCTACGTTGCAGATGTCACTGACGCGGCGGCCGTGCTGGAATTGGCAAAGCGTATTGAACCGGATTATGTGATCCCGGAAGTGGAGATCGTAGCGGTAGAAGCGCTGCGAGAGATCGAAGAAGCAAGTTCTGCCGTTGTAGTGCCTGGGGCGCGGGCTTGCGAGCTGACCATGGAACGCGAAGCTATCCGTCGTACCGCTTCGGAACAATTGGGCTTGCCGACGACTGCCTACGATTTCGCTTCCAGCCCGGAAGAACTAAAAACTATTTTGGATGAGATGGGCTACCCGTCCATCGTGAAACCCGCGGTTACCTCAAACGGGCGCGGGCATATGGTGGTGCGCTACGGCGATGATGTGACCGAGGCTTGGCAGACCGCTTCTGCGGAAGCGCATTTCGACGGCCGCGTGATAGTGGAGCGCTTCGTCGACTTTGATTTTGAAGTTACCCTGCTAGCGGTGCGTTCGATTGATCCGAAAACGGGCGAATTGGCCACGTGGTTTGCCGAGCCTATCGGGCATGATCACCGCGACGGCGGACTGATTGATTCCTGGCAACCGCTGCAGTTGAGCCAGGTAGCGATGGAAAATGCGCGCTCTATTGCCGCCCGGATTTCTAATGAATTGGGTGGGCGCGGAGTTTATGGCGTGGAGTTGTTCGTCGCTGGTGATGACGTGTATTTCTCTTCGGTATCTCCACGGCCGACGGATACCGGCATGGTTACCATGGCCACGCAGCGCTATTCGCAGTTTGATTTGCATGCACGGGCAATTTTGGGTCTGCCGATCGATGTGACACTCACTTCGCCGGGAGCTGCCCGCATGTTGTGTTCTGAGGTGGACGCGGACACGTTGTCTTATGGCGGGTTGCAGGATGCCTTCGCGCACCCAGAAACCTCTGTGCTGTTGTTCGGGAAAGCAGGTAGTTACCCGGGCCGACGCATGGGAGTGGTGTTGTCGACTGCCGATAACACCGATGCTGCGCACTTGGTGGCACGGGAGGCCAGTATGGAAATCACCATTGCTGCTGACGATGATTCTGTCACTGCTGGCACCGAGGGCTCTAGTGCAGGAGATGCTAGTGCAGGACATGCTGGGGGAGAAGAAGCTGGTGCAGAAGACGCCGGTGTAGGAGAAGCAGGTGCAGCTGGCTCCGGTGTAGATGCTGGTGCTGGTGCTGGTGATGACGGTGGCGCTGATGCTGGAGGTGGCACTGGCACTGCACAGGAAACAAGTGCTGCAGCCGCCACGACGCCGGAATCACGTGCCGCGGCAGACGGTGCAGCTGCGGTTGAATCTGGGAACAAGACTGGGCCCGAAACCGCCGCGCTAACTGAAACTGCCAACGACAGCAGCCCTAACAGCGACAGCAGCCGTTAGAACCAGGTCACCGGGCGGATCATGTTCGCTAAATCCACCAGCGCGTAGCGGTGTCGCGGAAACGGTGCCACTCGTGCCTGCGCCCGCAGCGTGTCGTACAAGCCAGAGCGTAAACCGTGCTGGCTAAACGTGTGGTCGAAAAGCTCGTGCGGCGAGGCCGACTGCTCCAAATCTGTTTCCCGCAAGAAGTTCAGTGCGGAAACCAATACCGCGGTTTTGATTTGTAAATAGCGCGGCTCATTCGTTGGGATGGATTCCAACCGACGCGCAGCCCGCCGAATATACGGTTCATTCAACGGGCTGGCCAACAGCTGCAAGATCGTCGTCAAGACCGCCATGCGGTGGTGCCGGGAGGCAGGGGAAACCCGATCTAAAACCCGCACTGCCAATTCCACCTGTTTTTCGGCCATTAACTGGCGTGCCAAACCGAATGCCGAAGAGACCGTCGCCGGGTTAGTTTCCCAGACTATGGAATATAAACGTAGCGCATGAAAGCGCAGCGCGACCGGCTCATCGGTGCGGTGCTCCCAAATTTCGGGGCGTGCTAAGAAAAACTCATTGGGGATGTTTGATAGCGAATCCGGGGTGCCCGTTGTGGCTCGTGACAGCTCCGGCGGAAGCAAACTCAAATGGTTCCGGCCTTGCTCTTCGAGCAATAACTCATCGACTGCGGCCAGCGCAAGCTTCGGGGCCGCCTCGCCGGGAAGCAAAAACATTACCGAGGAAAAATGGTCTTGCGCGTCGCGGTAATCGTCCAACAGGGTTGAAGTAACCCCGGAATACCAGCGGAAACGCCAATCGCTAGCCATATTTTCTTCTAAGGAGCGCAACCATTCGCGCGCCTGGGTAGTCAGCCCCAAGTCCAGCATCGCTCGCACTACGCCCAGCGGGATTTCCTTCGAACCGACGTATTCATTAGTGTGCATCGCTTGCCTTAAGGTTTCTAGCGCTTCCTGCGGCTCAGTATAGGAAGAACCAGAAAGCATAGACGCGCCTGGGTCGCTGCGGTCGATCAACGGGACGGGTAGGGCAGAGACAACCTCGGCCGCGGTGATGTGCACGGACCGTTCGATGCCATCGATGAGTTGATCGGTGCGGAATACGGCGTGCTTGGTGCCAAAAGTGGTACGTTGCGGGGAAAACAACGAGTGCTGCGCTGGGTGCTGGATGCCGTCGCGAATGGCGATGACTTCCCGCAACACCCCATACAACTGGGTGCGCAGTTCTTCGATGGAAGAAAACCGGTGTTTGGGATCGTGTGCGGTTGCCCGTTGCAGTAGGCGATAAAACGACAAATAGCGCCGCAGCGTGGGTTCTTCCGACGGCCCGGGGAGCCCGGGAAGGTAGATGCCGTCTTCCGAGGGTAGGTTGAGCGTGAGTGCTGCCAAGGTGCGCCCAATGGTGTAAATATCACTGGCGATGGAAGGTCCCTGCGTAGACACCTCGGGGGCCTGGAAGCCCTTGGTGCCGTAGATATAGCCGTAGGCGCCAATTCCGGAGACCGCACCCAGGTCGATGATTTTTACCTGGTCTTCGCTAATGATGATGTTATCCGGTTTCAGGTCGTTGTAGACCACGCCACGAGCATGCAGGTATTCCAGCGCAGGCAAAATTTCTAGGATATAAGCGATGGCGATATCGATGGCGACGACGTGATTGGGTTGCGAATTCCGCCGATGCCGCAGCGAGGGGCCACCGACGTATTCCATGACGATAAACCCGCCGGGCACGCGATCGTCGTCAATGAAATTGAAAATCTTCACGATGCCGGGGTGGGTAATATCTGCTAAGAACTCGCGCTCGGCTTCCGCGGCGGCGGTTTCTTCGGCCGATTTTTGCGATTGCATCCCCTTGAGCACCACGATGCGCCCGGAAACAAAATGGTCGTTGGCCAGGTAAATCCACCCCATGCCACCGTGGGCGATCACGCCCAAGATTTCGTATTGCTGGGCGACGATATCACCGGGGTTCAGCTGCGGTGCCGGGATTTTCTTTTTTTCGATCGCCTCACGTGGGTCAATCAGGGCTTCCTGTGGATCCGTTGGCACCACGAAGGGCAGCCGCACCATGCGGTCGGCCACTGCGCGTGCGGTGCGTTGGGCACGGCGACGTTTGCGGAAGGTGGATAGTGCTTGCCGACGAGCCCGTGTGGAGGTGTCTTCTTGTCTTTCAGCGCGCTGCTTTTGGGCTTTTTCATCGCGGATTTTTTGCAAGTCTTGTAGCAGCGAGGCGATATTGTCTTCGTCGCTGCTGTAACCGCCGTCGCTGTCGCCGCTGCCGTCCTCGCTGCCGTCGCTGTTGTCATCCTCAGCGAAAGGATCAAACGGGACCGCGGAGGTCGCCGGCTCGGCCTCGGGCACACGGCTGGCTTCCGTGTGCGCGGTCGCCTCTGTATGCTCTGCAGCCTCTGTATATTCCGTCGCCTCTGTATGTTCTGTGGCCTCGGTGCGGGCAGATTTCTCAGTCACTTATTCACCATCCTCTGGGCGGTAGTGCAGCGGTGGCGGGCCCGCCGTCGGCAAGCGTCCCGCAAACCAATGACGGAACAATTCCCACCAGGTGCCATCGGTACGGATGCGCTCCAGCGTGGAATTGACCTGGCGCACTAGCCCTTCTGCCTCAGCAATCTCGTCGGCATGTGCGCTGCGCGCTGGTTTGGGCATGCCAACGCCGTAAATATCAGAGTCCACCGCAGGGCCCACGATTTCCGTGTATGGATCCTGGATTTCCAAGCCGGAAAGGATCACATCATCCACCAGAATCGCATCAGCCTGGTTGTGCTGCATTGCATACAAGCAATCGGCCCAGGTTACGGCCTTTAAGATATCGGCTTGCGGGGAGTGTAGGCGTGCAAGGTTGATGCCGGTGGAATTATCCGTCACGCACACCGTGCGCGCGGCGAGATCTTCCAGCCGGTTGATCTCAGAATTCCGGTTGACCAGCAGGCGGGTGTTCGTCGACAAGTATGGCGTAGAAAATTCCACTTCCTGTTGCCGCTCGGGGGTGATGGTGAGCGTGGAGAGCAAAAAATCTACTTTTCCGGTGCTCAAGGTATGCACACGGTGCTGCGATTCGACGAAGCGGAAATCGACGGCGTTGCGGTCACCGAAAATATCCTCGGCTATTTCGTGCGCGAGGTCGACTTCAAAGCCAGACAACTGCCCAGTGGTGGGATCGCGGAAAGACAACAAGTTTTGCGATTGCTGGATGCCGACGATCAAATAGCCACGCTCCACAATCGACGGGATGCGCTCTGCCGCGGTGCGACCGTCTGGTTTCAGCGAGCCACGGAGAGCATATTCTTCGACTTCCGTCCCCCGACGGGTACCGGCTTTTTCTACACGTGCGCCGGCGGGTAGCGGGATGCCGGTGGTGCTATCGCGGGGGGTGCTTAGGGCGTCGTTTCTGGGAGTGAAGTCTGGCACAGCGCAGGCGGATAATACCAGCCCGAGTGCGGTGAGAGCCGCGACCAGCCGAAGCGGACGGAAGCGGTAATGGTCAGTATCGGAACAACTCCCATGGCACTGAGAAGTACAGCGGTGAGAAGCACAGTGTTGAGAAACACGGTGGCGAATTACACGGGCGATCATAGGTATTCCACCATTCGTGGACGAATTCCCAACCAGATGGCAATCGCAGAGAGCACCGAAAACAGGCTTACCGCAGCTGCTACCAAGTTCAGTGCGGCTAAGCTCTCGCTCAGGTAAGAGCGCATAGAATCACGCGCCGTTGCGATCAGCTCAGCCAAGGCAGCATCCAGTTTCTGGAAGGCAGCCGCCGAGCTCATGGTTTGGTTCGTCCCGGTGCCTGCTGCGTCCGGTGACGAATCCGTCGCTAAGGCCAAAGCTTGCTCGTAATTACCGGAATCCAATGCCCGCAACAGGTGGGCTTTAGCCTCATCCCATTCCTGCAAAGCCGCCCGTGCTTCGTCGATGGTGGCGGCATCGGATGAATGCAGCGCGGTGGAATTGCTGAAATCAGCCAGTGCGTCCGAAATATGCTCATTCGTGGAGGAAAATTCCAAGGAGGGGTTGTAGTTCGTCCGACGCTGCACCAAGGCCAGAATCTCTTCCGTGCGGGTGCGCTGGGCATCAATCCGGGCCTGCGTGAGAGAATCCCAGGGAGTGGATGATTCCGCGAAACCCTGGCTGCCTAAATGCCAGGTGTAAACGTTGGTGCCAGAAACCCAAGCCAAAGCCAGTGCCATCAGCAACGTTGCCCCCAAGAAACCGCGGTTGAAACGACGCCTGCTAATCCGCCACAACCAGTACTGGGCCAACCCCAAAAACACCAAGGCCGCGACTAAACCGGACAGCGGAACCCACTGTGGGCGAGTCAACTGATCCTGTTGCTCCGAGACGTTATTGGCCGATAGCCGGAACAGTGAAGCCGCAGCGGGGAGGATGTCATCGCGCATCATCGCCGAGGCATTCGACATATATGCCGCACCGACGGCATTTCCGGCGCGATTATTAGTGCGTGCGGCTTCCACCAACCCGGTGTAGACCGGCAGCTGGCGCTGGATCCGCACAGCTAATTGCCGGAGGTAGACATCCTCGTCGTCCGAATCCAACACGGCAGCGGTAGCTTCGCTGGCGGCGGAATCCACTGCTTGCAAGTATTGTTTGCGGGTTTCTTCCGGCTCTACCCCTGCTTGCACGAAACCAGTGGTGGCGATGGTGTCGGCCAGTGAGAGCGACATATACAAATTGTGTGCCGAATTGCTCATCGGCTCAGTGGAGGTAAGCAGATGGTTGAGCTCGGTTTGTCGGTTGGCCACGGAATTTGCCATCGACAACCCGGCAGCGAGCAGTGCGGCGGTGAGCACAATCATGCCGACTGCCATTTTGCCCGGAGTAGTACCGAAAAACCCGAAGATGCGGGAGATGATCTGCGTAGAACCCGAAAAGGAGGAACGGAAAAACCGCCGCAAAAACGACACGCCCGGCGCGTCGGTGGTTTTGGCTTCATCGAGCCAGTGGTCCTGGGCGTGGGCGGGAACGGGTTCGACGCGCAGCGACGGGCCACGGGAGGTGCGGGCAAAGTTGGCCGACATCTCATCTTCTGCATCGATTGGGCGATCGAGGCTTGTCGCGGGCCTATGACCGTTCATTACCCTAGACTAACGCACGTGATGTGTGCTGGGCTACTAAAATAGACGGCATGTCTGATACACACCGGGGAAGTGGCGACGGCTGGGCGGCCGGGCCGAACGGCAGCAAGCTGTGGGGACGGTTCGGCGCTGCCGGGTTGTTTTTGCTTTCCGACGATTCCACCGTGTTGATGCAGCTGCGTGCGCCGTGGACTTCTCAGGGCGGCACATGGGGCCTTCCTGGGGGAGCCCGTGACGGGCACGAGACTGCCAGCCAAGCTGCGGTGCGGGAGACTTTCGAAGAATGCGGTATCGAGGAAAGCGCGGTGACCGTGCTGCGAGAGATTGTGACCGCGGGCCCGCTGCCAGGGGATCCGGAGCGCCCGGAACTAGCCGGGGAATGGACTTACACGACGGTGCTAGCGAAAACCGCTGATGGCAGCGAGTTGCCGACCTTCCCAAATGCAGAGTCCGATGATTTGCGTTGGGTTCCGGTAGCGGAGCTGGAACAGTTGGATCTGCTCGCGCCGTTTGCTGATTCCTTGCCCGTGCTGCGCAAGGCATTGGCGGAGTTGCGTTAATGCGGTTGGCTACTGCAATGCGGAAGTCAGCCGCATGACATTATCCACGTAACGACGGATGAATCCGCGCTGCTCCCACTTTTCTAAAGTCAGTGGGCGGCTAACCCCACGGTACGTCGCGGCTAGCTCATTGAGATCATCAATCAGCGAACCAGACACCACAAACAGTGTGGATTCGTAGTTCAAGCCAAACGAACGCATATCCATATTCGACGAGCCCAGCATGCCAACAGCATGGACGCTATCGCAATGATTGTCTTCCGGGTCCGCCAACGCGAATTTTGAATGCAACACATACGGCGCGGGGAATTGGTAAATATGCACCCCGGCTTCCAACAAAGCTTGGTAATACGACGATTGCGCATGGTGCACCGTGAACTGGTCGGCGCGTTCCGAGACATACAATTCCACGCGCACGCCACGGAAGGCAGCGCTGGTCACGGCTTCTAACAGGGATTCGTCCGGAATGAAATACGGCGAACACAGCACCAGGCGGTTTTTGGCGTGATGTACCACCTGGTTAAACATGCGCAGGTTCGGCTCCGAGCTGTAGCCCGGCCCCGAAGGAATCATCTGCACGACGTTGGCGTCTGAAATATATTCGGTGTGCGCGAGTGCCGCAGGTGGCGCTGTGGGTTGGCGCGTTTCGGGATCCAGCACCTCATCGGATTCCAGATACCAGTCAATGGCAAACACCGATTCCATCGAAGTGACAATTGGACCGGATAGCTCGACCATATAATCAATCCACTGCCGACCCGCGCGCACGTTCTTGCGAATCCGGTAACTGCGGTCAATCAGGTTCAGCGACCCCATAAAACCGACCTTGCCGTCAACGATGATGATCTTGCGGTGATTGCGCAGATCAGGGCGGCGAAAACGCCATTTCCACGGCTGTAACGGCATCATTAAATGCCAGTCGACGCCGATCGCATCCAAGCGTTTGCCTAACTTCCGGTAGCCCGGATATTTCAAACTACCAATCTGGTCAAACAACAAACGCACCTTTACTCCGCGGGCGACGGCGTCGGCAAGCGCCTGATAAAACACGTCTGTGGTCTCGTCCCAGGACTGGATATACACCTGCACGTGCACATAATCGGTGGCGGAATCAATGACCTCCGCCATGCGCTTGATTGCCTGGTCATAGTCGGCGAGCAAACCACGTTGGTCGCCAATGACCGCCGGAAACCCAGTCAGCCGACGGTTGAGAGCGATCATGGACGCGACTTCGCGGGAGTTGCACAGGTGCGGCGGCATATCCGGCAATTGCCCCTGCGCGTCGTTGAGCTGTTCATTCGCGTTTTTGTATACCTCGTGACGACGCCGGTTAATAAACGGCGAGCCCATCAGGAAAAACAGCGGTAGCCCCAAAAATGGAATCAACAGAATTGCTAGCAGCCAGGCCGTCGACGATGATGGGCGCCTGCCTTCTGGCACAAAGCCAACAGCCAGGATTTTGATGGTGTAATCCAGGATAAAAAACGCGGCCTGCCACCACGTCACATCGATCGACAGCGCCGGTTCCACGGTTTAACGAACCTCGTCGAAATCACTCGCTTGAAAATCCACCACCACCGGCGCGTGGTCAGAGGCACCTTTGCCGTGGCGCTCATCGACATCCACGAACCCAGAACGAGCTTGTTTCGCTAACTGCGGTGAGGCCAGCTGGAAATCGATGCGCATGCCCTCGCCCTTGGCAAACCGCATGGAAGTGTAATCCCAGTAGGTGTAGCGCGCCTCGGTGAGTTCGCGGGTGATTTCCCGGGTGCCGGCTTCTTCCAACATCTGGAAAGCTGCGCGCTCCGGTTCGGTGACGTGGGTGGCGCCGTCGAACACACGCAGATCCCACACATCCTCGTTGCGGGGAGCGATGTTGAAATCGCCTGTGAGCAGGATTTTCTTGTCAGCGTCTTCGCTAAGCTGGCCGCGGACGTAGTCGCGTAAGGCGTAGAGCCAGAACAGCTTGTATTCGTAGTGGCGGTCGGTGATCTCGCGACCGTTGGGCACATACAGCGACCAGATTTCGATATTGGTAGCACCGATGCGGGCACCAATCGCGCGGGCTTCTATGTTTTGTGGCTCGCGCGGATCTTTATGAAACCCCGGTTGGCCAGGGAATTCCCGACGGACATCGTGGAGTTCGTGGCGGGAGATCAAAGCCACGCCGTTCCACTGATGAAAACCGCAGTGGGCGACGTGGTAACCGGCTTCCTCGAACGCTTGGTAGGGGAACTTGTCATCGGCGCATTTGGTTTCTTGCACAGCCAGCACGTCGATCTTATGGCGTTGCAAAAAATCCAACACACGGTCGGTGCGTGTGCGAATAGAGTTCACGTTCCAGTTAGCGATCCGCATGGCGCCTTATTTTACCCGCGCACGCGCGCGGACGCTCAGCGCGGGCTATCGCCCAGCCACAGTGCGCAACGATGTCGGTGATGCTCGATGAACCCCAGCTTGTGATACAGCGCAATCGCGGGGGTATTTGTGGAGATGACCTGCAGGTAAGCCGAATCCGCACCGTGGCTTTTGCCCCAAGCCAGCATGTCCGCCCCGAGCCGGGTAGCCAAGCCACGGCGGCGCCAATCCGCGGCGACTTGCACAGCAGAATAGCCCAGCCATTTCTGGCCGTTTTCGGATTCGGTGAGCGTAGCACGCGTGATGGCCACTGTTCTGCCGGTTGCTGGTTCCAACAATCGGGCAAACCCCATGGTGCCCGCGATGCGCCCGGCTAGCAGCTGCAGCGCGTGTTGCGGAAGCGCGGTGCCGCGGAAGGTGTACAGGTCAAACCATTCCTGGTCGGGGGTGTCGTTGACGCGGAAGAGGAGCTTGTCGACGGCCGCAGTGCTTGGTGATGCAGGTTCGGCGTCGGCAAGCGGGCGCGTCATCACCAAGATTTCGGGGCCCAGATCCCATTGTCCCTCTGGTGCGCTGCGCAACAGACGCTCGGCGGGGGCACCGATGCGCTCGGGAATAAGTAGGCGTGGCGCTAAGCCATGGGAACGGTAGAACTCGAAGATTTCGGAGATCGGTACTGGAACGAAACCCGCCGAACGCCCAAGCGGAACCGCGGAATTTGAACGTTCCGTAATGCCATCACCAGCACGCATGAGCCACTGGCCATCGGAAGAAACCTGGTTGTGAATACCCGGGAAGGCAGCGGCGGTCGCCTCTTCCACGGCACGGATTTCCGAATTTCGGATCCGCCGCGGCGAGAGACGTTTGACCACATAGATCTCCTCGCTGGGAATGGTCACCGAAGGTTTTTCCGAGGGATAACCGCCGATCTCTTGGGGGCGTACCACCAGTGGTTCCAGTTCCAGCACATGCCCGGTGACATCGGAATACACCGGGGCATTACGGTTACCCAGCGCGCGCCGTACGATGACGCGATCACCGACAGAAACCTCGTCACTGCGGAAAATCCGTGACTTTGTGCTGCGTGGGGCGTTCGGGTGGTTCATGGGCGCAAATTACTGTTCGTCGTGTCCGAAGGGGTCGCGATCTTCACCTGGCATCCAGGTCAATCCCGGTTCAGTCCAACCATTGGCCTTGATGGTCTTTTTGGCTGCTCGCTTATAGCGACCGGTAAGCATGTCGGTATACAGGAAGCCATCGAGATGTCCGACCTCATGTTGCAGGCAGCGAGCGAAAAAGCCATAGCCTTCGATGGAAATTTCCTTGCCGTTTTCATCCAGCCCGGTCACCCGCGCCCAATCCGCGCGGCCCGTCGGGAAGCCTTCGCCTGGGACGGACAAGCAGCCTTCGTCGTCGCTGCCGTCGGCGGCGGGCATGGTCTTGGGAATCTCGGAGGTTTCTAGCTTGGGGTTGATAACACAACCACGGCGCATGCCGCCGTCTGGCTTATCGCTGCCGTTCGGTCCGTCAACATCAGGGCATCCGTAGACGAAGATGCGCAGGCCGACGCCAATCTGGTTGGCAGCCAGGCCGACGCCGCGGGCAGCATCCATGGTCTCATACATGTCTTTGATCAGCTGCTGGATCTCTGGGGTATCCAGCGGGGTATCGACGACGGTCGTGGGATTATGCAGCACGGGGTCGCCGTGGATAACAATGGGGCGCACAGTCATGCCTTACAGTTTAACTATGACCGAACACCCATCGCTCACAGACCGCGACAGGGAGCTTTTGGATTTCACCGAACACGCCCCGCGGGCAGCTGGGGCGAAAGAAGAAGCTATCCGAACTCAGTTGGGAATGACCCCGGTGCGGTATTACCGGCGGTTGAATATTTTGTTGGATTATGCTCCCGCGATGCAGGAATATCCCTTGTTGATAAAGCGTTTACGGCGCGTGCGTAATCGGCGCGCCGTGACCAGTTCTGATACTTCGGAATATTAGAGTGGCTAGTGTGACGAATGTATACCACGGTGATGAGGCGAACATGAACTATTCCGACGCTCGCGGCCCGGAAAACGCTAGCGGGGCAGGTGCTGGGGGAGCTGCCGGTTTTGGGGCTGCTGGATCTGGAGCTGCTGGATCAGGCACGAGATCTGGTCTGCCATTGCGTGGCCTAGCGATGGTGTTGATTTCCGTCGCAATTTTGCTGGGCCTATGGGGCATTTTCGCGCTCACCAGCTCAGACGAAACCACCGCGACGAATACTGCGAACAACGCGCAAGACTCCGCCGCAGAGCAAGCCGGAGGCGACAGCAACGGCACTCCTGCAAACGGCGGCCAGGGCGATGGCCCCAACGGGGCGCCTGCCGACGGCGATCGCCGCGACGGCGCACACCCAGGTGATGCTGGCCGCGACGGTGTTGAAGACCCGGCCGGGGCACAGGAGCACCCTCATGAAGGCGGCCACCCAGAAGGCGCGCCGGGAGCAGAGCGTCGAGAAGCACCAGCTGGCCGTACTGGTGGAGCTGGCACTGGCGCAGGCGCTGGTGCCCCGCAGACTTTCGACGTCACTGTGCTGAACAACTCGACGGTGCCTGGCCTAGCCCACCGCGTGACCCAATCGCTAGAGCGTGAAGGCCAGAAAACCCGCGAATCCGGTAACCTGCCGGGTGGAGAAAAAGTCCTGCGCGAAAACACCGTCTTCTTCCCAGCTGGTAATGCTGCGGCAGAGCAACGCGCCCGCGAACTTGCCGATCGCGTCGGCGGCGTCGCCCGCGAAAACATGGATTACCTACCACGCGAAGCTACCGATAATAATGGTTTGACCATGGTTCTTATCGGAGAGGTTGCTCTGTAATGGCAGGTTCGTCTGAGGCACCGAAAGAGGTGTTCAAACGTTCGGAACGCCCCACCGTCGGCATCGAATGGGAAGTCGCGCTGATCAACCCAGAAACCTGGGATCTGGCGCACCAGGCTGAGGCTGTAATCACAACAGCGCAGCAGATTCAGCCGGACATTCATCTGGAAAAAGAATTCCTGCAAAACACTATCGAGCTGGTCACCGGAATTTGCGATACCATCCCGCAGGCCGTGGCCGAGCTCGACCGGGATCTTTCCGTCATCCGCCAGGCCGCCGAGCAGCACGGGCTGGTGCTGTGGGCATCGGGCGGCCACCCGTTTTCCGATTTCCGCACCAACCCCGTCAGCGCGAAGATGACTTATGCCGAGATCATCGAACGCACCCAGTACTGGGGTAGCCAAATGCTGATTTGGGGCACGCACGTGCACGTCGGCATCCGACATGAAGACCGCGTCTGGCCCATTATCAATGCCCTGATGACGAAGTTCCCGCATCTGCTGGCGCTGTCCGCGTCTTCGCCGGGGTGGGATGGCATTGATACTGGTTATGCCTCCAATCGCACCATGCTGTACCAACAGCTGCCGACGGCGGGCCTGCCACCGGCGATTAACACCTGGGAAGAATGGCAGAGCTACATGCAAGACCAGGCGGCATCCGGGGTGATCAGCCATACCGGTTCGATGCACCTGGATATTCGCCCGGCCTCCAAATGGGGCACGATCGAAGTGCGAGTCTCGGATGCCTCATCAAATTTGCGTGAGCTTTCTGCGGTAGCAGCTTTAACGCATTGCCTGGTGGTTTATTACGACCGGATGCTTGACGCTGCCAACGTTGATACTGCCACCGCTGAAGCCGACACCGCTGGCGGTGGCACTAATGCTGGTGCTGGTGCTGTTACTGAAGCCAATAACCCATTGCCCAGCCTGCAGCCGTGGCACATCGCAGAGAACAAATGGCGCGCAGCCCGCTATGGGCTGGATGCGCTGGTAATCACCTCACGGGATACGCACGAGCGCTGGGTGAAAGATGAACTAGCAGACCTCGTGGAAGAGCTGGCACCTATCGCAGAAGAACTCGGCTGCAGCCGGGAGCTACAGCTGGTGGGCGAGATCGTCGACAAGGGCGCTGGTTACCAACGCCAGCGGCAACGCTTCGCACAATCCGGGGGAGACTGGAAGCAAGTAGTGGCTGCCACCGCAGAAGAGATGACAACCTGGCGGCCGCTGGAAAACTAGGCTGCGCGTTAGTTTTTGCGGGGATCTTTTTTGCGCAGCGTTCGCTTGGCCGGGCGGTCGTTGCGCGCCATCGTGGCATCCGCACCGTAAAGGCCTTCACGACGCCCAATGCGCCCCAGGCGTTGCGCGGTAACCGGGCTGGTTAGGAGCGCGAAAATCACCAACAAGAACAGCACCCCGATATCAGATTGCCACCCGGTGTTATAGCCGTCGCCAGCCACCGGCAAGTGGATACCCGCACCGACGATGCACATGATCAAACCGACGGTCTGCGGTTTCGTGACCGCGTGCACCCGCGACATGGTATCGCCGAAACGAGCGACACCCACCGCAGCAGAAAACACGAAAAATCCACCCGTAGTGAGCAATACCAGGGAGACGACGTCGGCAAGCAAAGCCCAATTCATAATTAGCTCACATCCCTTTTCCGGAAACGGGTGACAGCCACGGTAGAAATAAACGCGAGCATTGCGATCACCATCATCGCGTAAACCACCGTGGAATCCGAGGTCCATGCGATGTAGGTGGCGGCTGCGCATTGCATCATCGCGACCATTCCGTCGAGGCCCAGAAGCCGGTCCAATGAGTTCGGGCCGACGATGATGCGCCAGACCGTGATCGCCAATGCTGCGCTGATCAACAGCGCAGGGATGATCAGCAGCGTGGTATACAACTCTGGATCCATGGGCTAGGTCCTTTCGAAAATCTTGATCATCCGCGCCTCCAGGGCTTTCACCCGGGCCAGCTCTTGCTCGATGCGCTCGTCGTTATCCGCGTTGAGTAAGTGAATCGTCAACGTACGATTCGCAATATCAATATCCGTCACCGCACCGCCCGGCTGCAGGTTGTATAACGTCACCGCTAACACCAAGATGAATTCGTTGGACACCCGCATCGGGGCCGTCACGATAGCGGTTTTTGGTAGCTTCTGCGGGCGCAATGCCAGCCAGGCTACATTCAGCGAGGCGATGAGCAGCTCAAAGAAAAACTCCACTAGGAACCAGGCCAGTTTGTGCCAAGAGATGTGCAAACCAGCCACGGGCATGGCCGGCAGTGGTAGCAAGTACACCACGAGCGTGCCGACGACTAGCCCAGCGACGATATTGCCCCAGCTAATCTCGCCGACCAGGATGATCCACATGATCATCAGCCAGGTGATAAACGCTGGGCGGAAGCGGTTGCGTAAACCTTTCGGGACGCGCTTTTTTAACCGGGCTTGCCGGGCTTTTTCGGCTGCTCGTTTTTCTCGCGTGTTGGTTCCCATTAGGAATCGCCTCCCTGAACGGATTCAGTGGCAGCCGGGCTGGAGCTTGGGGTGGTTTGTGAACTGGAGCTCGGGGCGGTTTGTGAACTGGAGCTCGGGGCGGTTTGTGAACTGGTGCTGGAGTTGGTGTGCCGGGCCCCTGCGTTGCCGCTTTCTTCCCGACGATCTTCG
>ERZ1023415.66-NODE-66-length-23925-cov-19.100587_pt1 | contig 23925 bp, 15 predicted proteins | sample MGYA00380510_ERZ1023415 | MGnify/ENA primary metagenome ERZ1023415 (study PRJEB33173, sample SAMEA4830299) | metagenome | study: EMG produced TPA metagenomics assembly of the PRJEB25223 data set...
GTAGGGATTGGATCCCTGTGATGGCGAGCTGGAAAGTTGTGCCGCCTTGGTTGTTCCCGAGGTTGTTCCCGAAGGCTTCGAACTTAAGTTTGTGCAGCAGAAAAGCCATGCAATGGTGCGACGGTGCTGGCTGCAGAGATAGGAAGTCTACAGCCAGCACCGTCGAAATGTAGCGGTGTCCGTTTGGGGGCGCTACAAAGACCAGTTGCATGGCTTTTCGGGGCTTACGGTGATGCAAGACAACAGATGCCTTGGCTCACCGCAAGCGGGTTAAGTGAATGCGCGTACTGGAGTACTGGAACCGAATTTTAGTCAGCGAATGCTTCGTCGATGAGCTGCTGCTGTTCCAGCTGGTGCACCTTGGCAATACCGGTAGCCGTCGAAGACTGTGCACGGCGAGAGATACGACGCATACGAGGCATATCTGGAATCAGCTCGTGCAAATGCTCGTTGTAGAACGGCCATGGACCCTGGTTAGCTGGCTCATCCTGAACAAAGCGAATCTCTTCTAAGTTCGGGAAGCTGTCGAATGCTTCCGACAGGCGGTTGAACGGGATTGGGTGCAGCATCTCGATACGGACAATCGCGATGTCTTCACGCTCATCCTTTTGGCGACGCTTTTCCAATTCGTAGTAGACCTTGCCGGAACACAGCATCACAGTTTTCACCTTGTCTGCGTCACCGATGACATTGTTATCGGCATCGACCAAACGAGGGTCGTTGATAACAGAACGGAAAGAGGTTACCTCGGTAAATTCTGCTACCTCAGAGGTTGCAGCCTTTGCACGCAACATAGATTTCGGCGTGAAGACCACAAGCGGACGAGACATTGTGCCCAGTGCGTGGCGACGCAACAAGTGGAAGTGGTTTGCTGGGGTCGATGGCTGGGCGATGGTCATGGAGCCTTCTGCAGCTAGTTGCAGGAAACGCTCAATGCGCGCAGAGGAGTGGTCGGGGCCTTGTCCTTCGTAACCGTGTGGCAAGAGAAGGATGACCTTGGACAATTGGCCCCATTTAGCCTCACCAGAGCAGACGTACTCGTCGATGATGGTTTGCGCACCGTTGACGAAGTCGCCGAACTGCGCTTCCCAAGCAACGACAGCATCCAAGTTACCGACAGAATAACCATATTCAACGCCCAGTCCAGCGAACTCGGTTAACGCCGAGTTGTAGGCTTCGAAGCTGCCACCATTGCCGGTTTCTTGAGCTAGTGCGTGTAGCGGGTTGTACTGCTCAGCGGTGTTCGGGTTGAAAGTCACTGCGTGGCGCTGAGTGAATGTACCGCGTTTGGAATCTTCACCAACCAAACGAACCTGTTTGCCTTCACTTGCCAGAGAACCCAGAGCAATGAGCTCGCCCCAGCCCCAGTCAATACCGCCTTCGACGGCTGACTTGGCACGCTTCTCCGCGATTGGTGCGACGCGGTTGTGCAGCTCGAAGCCTTCTGGCAGCTTCAGATAAGCTTCTCCCAGCTCACGTAACGTATCTGCCGAAATCGAGGTATCCAGACCGCGAGTTAACTCCTGAGAAGCGGCAATACCAGTCTGTTCTTGCGGCCCATTCTTTTCGGCTTCTTTAACCTCGTTAAACACGGATTCCATCTGGTCGCGGAAGTCTCGAGCGGCTGCCTCGGCGTCTTCCTCGGAGAGGTCACCACGACCGATGAGCTCATCGGTGTATTTCTGGCGAACCGAATCGCGGTTTCCGATGCGCTCGTACATCAGTGGCTGCGTCATTGATGGGTCGTCTGCCTCATTGTGTCCGCGCAAGCGGTAACAAATTAGGTCAATAAAGACATCTTTGCCGAAGCGTCGACGATATTCCGTGGCCAACTGACCAACCCAAACAACAGCCTCCGGGTCATCACCGTTGACGTGGAAAACCGGGCAGTCGAAGCCCTTCGCGAGATCTGTGGAGTACAGAGTGGAACGACCAGAGTCTGGAGTAGTCGTGAAACCAACCTGGTTGTTGACGACTACGTGGATGGAACCACCTACGTTATAAGCATCTAATCCCATCAAGTTGATGGTTTCTTGCACAATGCCTAATCCAGCGAAGGATGCGTCTCCGTGCAGCAACAGTGGCACGACCCGCTTGTCATGGCTGCCTTCGACACGGTCCAGGATGTCTTGTTTTGCACGGGAAATACCGACTACCACCGGGTTGACAGCTTCCAAGTGCGAAGGGTTCGCAGTCAAGGTGACCTTAATCTCACCGTCGCCAAACATCTGGAGATGCTCGCCTTCAGCGCCGAGGTGATATTTCACGTCACCGGAGCCACCAGCTTGGCCGCCCTTGTAGTTTCCGTCGAATTCATTAAAGACTTCGGCCAAAGGCTTGCCTACGATATTGAAGAGCACATTCAGGCGGCCACGGTGTGGCATACCGATAACGACTTCGTCGAGATTTTGCCCTGCAGCAGTATCGATGACCGAGTCCATCAGAGGGATCAGAGCTTCTGCGCCCTCCAGGGAGAAGCGCTTTTGGCCGACGTACTTCGTCTGCAGGAAGTTCTCAAATGCTTCAGCGGCGTTCACCTTTTGCAGAATGTATTTCTGTTCTGCATTGGTTGGCTTTGGCATTCCCGCCTCAAGGGCATCGCGCAGCCATTCACGCTCATCACGGTCCATGATGTGGGTGAACTCAGAGCCGACCTTGAGCGTATAGGCGGCACGTAGGCGTGAGAGAACCTCACGTAAAGTCATCGATTCTTTGCCACCGAATCCACCGACATGGAAGGTGCGGTCCAGATCCCAGAGTGTCAGGCCATGAGTGCGGATATCCAAGTCACGGTGGTCTGGGGAAGGCAAGCCCGGTTGCTTCCAGCGCAGCGGGTTGGTATCAGCAATCAGATGACCACGCGAACGGTATGCCTCGATGAGGTTCATGACGCGGGTGGATTTATCGATTCCGGTGTTCGGGATATCCTGGGCCCAGCGCATTGGCTCATAAGGAATTTGCAGGTCGGAAAACAGCTCATCCCAGAAGACGTCGTCGACAAGTAATTGCGACATGGTGCGCAGGAATTCGCCGGATTCCGCGCCTTGGATGACGCGGTGATCATAAGTAGAGGTCAGAGTGACCAAACGGCCGACTCCAAGTTCTGCCAGGCGGTCAGAAGAGGCACCAGCAAACTCGGCAGGGTAGTCCATGGATCCAACACCGATGATGGTTCCAAGCCCCTTGGTCAAACGCGCAATGGAGTGTCGGGTGCCGATGCCACCTGGGTTGGTTAGGTTAATCGTTGCACCTTGGAAGTCAGCTGCGGTCAGTTTATTTTTGCGGGACCGCGCCACGATGTCGTCGTAGGCTTCGATGAACTCGGCGAAGTTCTTCTCCTGCGCCTTTTTCAGTGCGGCAACTACGAGCGCGCGGGAACCATCCTTTTGCGGCAAGTCAATGGCCAAGCCCAAGTTGATGTCTTCTGGGTAAACCACGGTGGGTTTTTTGCCATCAACAAGTTCATAACGCACATTCATGTCAGGGTGCTTCTGGGTCGCCTTGACCAGGGCATACCCGATGATGTGAGTGAACGAGATCTTGCCACCACGAGTGCGCTTCAAGTGCTCGTTAATTAGGGAGCGGTTTTCCCACATGAGCTTGACTGGAATATCACGCACGGAAGTAGCGGTTGGAATCTCTAGAGATTCATCCATGTTCTTCGCAATGGCTTTGAACATGCCTTTAAGAGCCTTGGATTCGCCGCCCTCATAGTCCGGTAGTTCGTCTAACGGTGAAGGTGCCTTCTTCGGCGTTTTCGGAGCGACATCGCGCTTATCAACGCCTGCCTTGTTCTTAGCCTTACGTGCAGATTCGTCTACCACAGACTCACGTTGTTCCCGCTTATGCGACAACGATTTCTGCGTCGGTGGGGCCACACTAGCAGCCTCTTTTCCACCTTGTGCTTTTTGGGCTTTGGTGGTGCCGGTGGCTTCGCCGGAATTGGCTTCCGATGATTCGGCAACGTTGGACGGGGCGCCGTGCTTATCAAATAACTCGCGCCATTCTTTATCCACCGACTGTGGATCTTTCTTGTACTCCTGGTACAACTCGTCTGCTAGCCAGGTGCTCAAGCCGAAGGGATTGTTAGTGCTCACGGCAGGTGCTCGCCTCTTTCCGTTAATTTGCGTGCATTCGTTTAATCTGCGCATTTGCTGTCTGACTTACGCTTGTTTCAAGCTTAATAGACAGTTTGCATCCATTCTACGCGCTTATGCGTTGTGTAATGGCACCTCATATGCCAACGCGTGTATTTCGCTGCTTGCGACGGTACGTGCTAATCCTGGCTGGGTTAACTAGCCTGGGGCGTTATGGATGAATCGTCACACGTGACGTCGGATTATCCGCGGGTACGCATCAGCAGCGGAGAAATTCAAGGTGCATTCGCTCAGGACGGCACTATTGCAGTCTGGAAAGGGGTACCGTTTGGTGCGCCTACGGGTGGTGCAGGGCGATTTCTTCGGCCGAAACCACCACGGCCATGGCAAGGAATTTTAGATTGCACACGCTACCAATCACCGGCCCCGCAACCGAACTATGGACTCAGTGAACGGCTCATAGGGGATGAGGATTGCCTCCATTTGGACATTGTGCGCCCACACTCCACGGAGAAATTACCGGTTGTGGTCTATTTTCATGGTGGTTCTTTTCTGATGGGTGCAAGCCATCAAAACATGCTGCGAGGTTATCGTTTAGCCCGCGTAATGAATGTTGTTTATGTATCTCTGAATTTCCGGCTTGGCGTGCTTGGCTACCTCGATCTACGCAGCTTGGGTGGAGATTGCGTCGCTAATCCTGCTTTGTGGGATCAAGTTTTGGCCTTGGAATGGGTTCGTGAAAATATCGCGCAATTTGGTGGCGATCCGCATTCGGTGACGATCATGGGGGAGTCAGCGGGGGGAGCTGCCGTGTTGGCACTGTTGTGCTCACCGCCGGCGCAAGGCCTTTTCCATCGCGCAATTGCGCAATCACCGCCTATCGGATTGATTCATTCTAAAGCACAATCACAATTATGGGCGCGGCAACTGCTGACCCGTTTGGGATTGCCGCACGACAGTACAGTAGAAGATCTGCGTACTTTTAGTGCGGATGAATTAGTGCGTGCTGGCATGTCTATGATGTGGCGAGCAGGGGAATTGCAATTCTTGAACTCGACGTTCGGGCCGACGGTGGAGTCGGAGTCTCTGCCGGAACACCCGATGGTGGCGTTTCAGCATGGCAGGCAAGCACGTGTTCCTTTGATGTTGGGAACAAACCTGGATGAAGCAGGGATTACCCGCTATTTTTTCCAGCGAACGGCTCGGCGTGCCAAAGCGGGGCGACGCTTGCTTTATCCCTATGATCCAGAACATACGGATACCGTTTTGAACGCTTATGGTGGCGCGCGCAGCCGCGCGGAATTTGCAGACTTAGTAACGGATGCTTTGTTTTGGGCACCGACCGTGCGGATCGCTAGCCATCACAATGAAGTCGCCCCAACCTGGATGTATCGTTTTGATTTTGCCCCGCAACTAATGCGGAAGCTCGGAATTGGCGCTGCCCATTCTGCTGAGTTATCAAATGTCTTTGGCACCCCGGAAGCTTCGAAAACTCGTTTACTTTCCAAAGTGGGACGTGATGACGAAGCCATGCAACGGCTGACCGCGGAAATGCAACGTCATTGGGCGAGTTTTATTTCTAGTGGTCAACCGGGCTCTGACTGGCCGCAATATAAACCGCCGACTGATCAGCATCACTCGCGTCCAACTATGGTTTTCGATGCGCAGTCTCGTGTGGAATACGACCCTAAAGCTGACAAGCGTCGAGCTTGGAAGGGATATAACGTGCTGGAATGGGGTGCTGGGCGCCCAGAATTATTGAGAGATTTAGGATTCCGTGTCGATGATTAGCTTTACCGTAGTAGATTAGCGCTTATGAGCTTCTTTGAAGATATAGCTGCTGCCCTCGATGCCGAAGGGGTGGAATCACGTGTAAATGGCGATGTGCTGTTTGTGCCAATCACCTCCGATATAGAGATTCAGTTTGTGGAAATTGATGCGGCATTGCCAGCCGCAAATGTCTATATTGCGGCGGCTGATGTCGACGAAGACGATGAATATTTCGAAGCTGCGCTGGTGTCAGTAGCATTTTCTGTGGAAGATGCCGTGGCTACTGTCGCCGAGCATATTGCTACAGACCAAGTGGTCACAGTCCTCCGCGATTTGCTGGAGGGGCGGGACGAACGGATCGCGAACTTAGAATTTGAGCATCACCATCATGATCCTGCAGTGGTGCTCGCGGACGTTGCAGAAAATTCTCATTTGCGCGTGTCAGTGGAATTGTCTGACGGAGTACCAACCGCCAGCTTGTCTTTCCTGGCTTATACCCCCGATGCGAATACGGAATTGATATCGCCCTTAGGTGAGCCTGTTGATCAAGATGACCAGGCCGCTGACAGTGATTTTTTCGGCGTAGGGGATTTGGAGTATGGGGGAGAGCCTGAAATTTTGGTGTTGGGGACCTTCACTGACTTTGACCGGCTGTTTGAGATCTTGTCTTTATGCGTTGAGCAGGCCGACGACTGGGAACTCCAGCTAAAGCCGTGTGATGACGGCATTGAGGCACAATAAAAATTTGTGTTGTGCCCTTAGCCCCTTGGTTAGGAACACAGCATAGATCTCAAAAGGATTTCTATGCTGCTTTAGAAAAACCTGCAAACATTGAAGCCGGTGAGTGTATCGGCACATAATTTGCATCAACGAGCCAAACGTAGATTGCCGCGGTGTCATCTTCCCTGTCGATGAGGTGCACTGCATTGATCATGTCTTGGGGCACGATAGCCCGAATCCAAGCCTCGGCCAGAACCATGGGCGGAGGCGTTCCGGTCGGGTCCGTGAGCCGTACGCTGATGGCATAGGCTGGGGTGCGCTGTTCGCCGTATCCGCGAATTCTTGATTGCGCTAGCGGGCCAACTCGGTAACGCGAAAGAGTTGCTTTCAGCTGGCGATGTTTACCGACTGCAAGGGTCAGACGTGGCGGGCGCCAGCTTGCCATCGGTCGTGCTAGTGAACGCGGATGATGTAGCACACTGTCCAGCTTGAAGAGCTGATCACTCGCGGTTGTCTGAATCTCGGTTACAACGTCACGAGTGGTGTGGGAGATGTGCGTAAGTGCGTGTTGTGTAGTCATACGCTGGATAATAGGGAACTGGAAGCACACGAGATATAAAAAGATCGAATTTATGTTCGGCGTATGTTGGGTGTGATTCCCGCCGGTTACACCGCACTGATAGTTCTTGCGGAGTAGGCTCACAAGAACTATGCCTATTGCGAACCCCAGTAAAGATACTTACGAGCCTGAAAGCCAGTCAGAACGGCCGCAGATCCCCAAAGAAATTTGGGTCCTGGTCGCAGCATTTTTCTTGGTTGCTTTGGGGTACGGTTTAATTGCTCCTTTATTGCCACAATTCGTCGTGAGCTTTGACGTCGGCATGGCTGCTGCAGGTGCTGTTATTTCGGTGTTTTCCGTATCGCGTCTCATTTTTGCGACAGGTGCGGGGATCTTAGCTGACAAACTCGGTGTTCGGCGGGTATACATAACGGGATTGCTGCTGGTTGCGATCAATACCGGGCTCATATCTATTGCACAAGAATATTGGCAAATTTTGTTGCTGCGCTTCTTAGCAGGAATCGGTTCCACTATGTTTACCGTTTCTGCAATGGGTCTGATCGTGAAACTCGCACCGCCAGAAATTCGAGGCAAATGTTCTGCCACCTATGCCACGAGTTTTTTGTTAGGCAGCATCCTCGGGCCATTAGTGGGTTCAGCTCTCGCTTTTTTGGGTTTTCGGTGGCCGTTTTTGATCTACGGTATCGGTTTGTGTTTCGCAGCGGTGGTGGTCTGGGCATTAATGCCGAGAATGAATGCTTCGGCGCAGCAGCCCACGAATGATGCGAAAATAACTTATAGAGAAGCTATGCAGGATACTGCATTCCGTAGCGTGCTGGTGTCGAATTTTGCGCATGGCTGGGTCAACATGGGGGTACGCGTCGCAGTTATTCCATTGTTTGCGGCTGCGATTTTTACCGATGGTGCAGCTGCTGCGGGGTACGCGCTAGCTGCCTATGCAGCTGGTAACGCCATAGTATTGCAGTTTTCGGGTCGATTAGCTGACCGGATCGGCCGTAAGCCCATGATTATGGTCGGCTTCGCAGCTAGTGCGCTTTGTGTCGGCCTTTATGGAACAGCAGACACATTGTGGCTTCTGCTTGTGCTTTCAACCCTGAGTGGCGCAGCAGCTGGGATTGCAGTTCCTGCGCAGCAGGCAACACTGGCTGATGTAATTGGCAATGAACGCTCCGGAGGTAAAGTCCTCGCAGCATTTCAAATGGCCATGGACCTTGGGATGATCTTTGGTCCGCTCGCGATAGGTGCTGCCGCTGATAACTGGGGCTTTACTTGGGCATTCTTGCTCAGTGCTGGAGTAGCTGCGTTGGCATTTTTTGCTTGGATTCCGGGACGTGAAACCTTGCTTAGCCGTGACGCTAACCTTCAGGAAATGCCTGTTGCGCGGTAGTAGTTATTTTTGCAGTTTGGCATGCTCATTGATCATGTCATCAAGAAGGCGTGCAGCGACGCGTGCAGTTCGACCATCGACGTCGTAATAAGGGTTCATCTCGGCGACATCTACCAGGCGTAGTTTTCCACTAGCAGCTAGTGCTTTACACATTGCGCGCATCGGTTCAATACCGATCCCTACGGTGCATGGAGAGGAAACGCCTGGAGCGACAGCTGGCGAAATAGCGTCTAGATCGATAGTGACATAGAGATCATCATGGACATCGGCAACTTCTAAGGCGCGCGTAGCTGCCTCCTGTGGAGACATGTTGTGGATTTCGTCGTCAAGAATGATTTTGGTGCCCAGTTCTTCCGCAAAGCTGAACAATTTTCTGGTGTTATCCGCGGTGGAAACCCCAATGACCGAATAATCGAAGTTATCTCCAACCATGTCGGCCACCTGGGTAAACGGTGTACCGTGCGTTGGGATGTCGGTTTGCCGGAGATCTAAGTGGCCATCGAAGTTCACAATAGAAATTGGGCGTTGTAAAGCTTTGTGTAGGCCAAGGTAGCTGGCATAACCTACCTCGTGCGAGCCTCCGAGAACGACAGGCAGATGGCCAGCGTTGACGAGATCCTTGATGCGCTCAGATAGTTCTTCCTGGGCGCCTTCCATGTCGGTGCCGTTGACTGTGACGGTGCCGGCGTCGTACCGGGGTAGTGCGTTGTGAACTGGAAGGTTAGCTAGAGCTTCGCGGAGTACATGCGGGCCTTCGGCGGCGCCACGACGGCATCCATTACGCCGGGCTCCTTCATCACATGCGAAGCCGAGAATTGCGGCTCCAGGCTTGCTTTGTACTGTGTCGATAACTGAATGCCAACGGTGGAATTCCGGACCATCGCCATCGTGTCGACCATCCCAGTGGTGTGGAGTAGAGGAAACAGCTGAATGAGAAGTCATGCCACAAGTATAGAGAAAAATAATGTGTTCCACCTCACGTCGGGGTTGGTGGCTTTGTGCTGTGGGGAACTTGGTTGAGCGAAAATTGGCGCTAAATGGTGTTTTTCTGTTTGCTGACGTAGTGTGTATCAGGCAATGAGCATTACCGATAACGCCACCGGCGGCGACAACGAGCCGGATAACTTCAGTCAGTCTCCATCGACTAGGTCGGAATCTCAGGAAAATTCGCAAGGCAACACCAAAGACACCGCAGGTGCCGTTGCTAAGAGTGGCGAAACTTCTGAGCACACCGACGCTGCAGCGCAAGCTACGGCCAACGATAGTCCTCAGGGTTTTTCCAACCTCGACCTGCCTACCAATGTGGTAGAAGCGGTAAAAGCCGTAGGTTTTGAAAAGCCATCTCCAATTCAAGAACAAACCATCCCGATTCTTATGCAGGGTCGCGATGTGGTGGGCTTGGCTCAAACTGGTACAGGAAAAACTGCAGCTTTTGCTCTACCTGTTCTGGCTCAGCTGGACTCCACCGAGAAATTCCCGCAAGCTTTGGTATTGGCACCTACTCGCGAGCTAGCACTGCAAGTTGCAGACAGCTTTGAGTCTTTTGCCAAACACCTCGGTGGTATCGAGGTGTTGCCGATTTATGGTGGACAAGCCTACGGGATTCAGCTAGCCGGGTTGCGGCGTGGTGCGCAAATTATCGTCGGCACGCCTGGCCGTGTCATCGACCACCTGGAAAAAGGCAGCCTGGATATTTCCAAGCTCCGGTACCTTGTGCTTGATGAAGCAGATGAAATGCTCAACATGGGATTCCAAGAAGATGTTGAGCGCATTTTGGCCGATACTCCTGAGGAAAAACAGGTTGCACTATTTTCCGCCACAATGCCCAATGGTATTCGCCGCTTATCTAAGCAGTACCTGAATGACCCAGCAGAAGTAACTGTTAAGTCCCAGGCGCGTACTAACGAAAACATCACTCAGCGCTACCTCTTTACGCAGCACCGCGCTAAGTTTGATGCGTTCATCCGTATCTTGGAAGTCATCGATTATGACGGCATGATCGTGTTTACTCGCACGAAGCATGAGACAGAAGAAGTCGCGGAAAAACTGCGTGCCGCGGGGTATAGCGCAGCGGCAATCAATGGTGATATTGCACAAAACCAGCGCGAACGTACCGTTGAACAGCTGAAATCTGGTCGTCTAGATATTCTGGTTGCAACTGATGTTGCCGCACGAGGCCTAGACGTAGAGCGTATTTCGCACGTTATTAACTTCGATATCCCTGGTGATACGGAGTCTTATGTGCATCGTATCGGCCGTACAGCTCGAGCCGGACGTAGTGGTGAAGCGATCTTGTTTGTAACTCCACGTGAGCGTCGCATGCTACGTTCCATTGAGAAAGTTACCAAGGCGACGCTCGAAGAGATGCAGTTGCCGACGGTTGATGAAGTAAATGAAGTGCGAAAGAAAAACTTTGCGCAGAGCATCACTGAGGCGCTTGCAGCGAAGGACAAAGATTTCTTCCGTACCATGATTCGTGAGTACTCGAAGAACAATGACGTTGCCATGGACGATATCGCTGCAGCTCTGGCTGTGAAGATGCAAGGCGACAAAGAATTCCTGCTGAAAGAACAGCCGGTTGATAAGCGCAAAGACCGTTTCAATGACAAACGCGGTGGCCGTGACTTTGATGACCGAGGTGGACGTGGTGGCCGTGATCGTGGCGGTCGTGATCGCGGTGGCCGGAATAACCGAGATGGTAACTTCCAGCCTTACCGCTTGGCAGTGGGTAAACGCCAACACGTACGTCCAGGTGCCATCGTCGGAGCATTGGCAAATGAAGGCGGTTTGAACAGCAAAGATTTCGGCCGTATTAACATCGGAGCCGAGCATACGATTGTTGAGCTGCCACGCGATTTGGATCCCGCAGTATTGGACCGCTTGTCTGATACCCGGATCTCTGGTGAATTGATTAAGATCCGGAAAGATCACGGAGCACCATCGCGTGGTGGTTTCCGAGGCGGTGACGGCGGTGGTCGGCAGAACAAGGGCGGCCGCAAAGGCGGAAAATTCCGTAATTAGCCAGCTCCCGTCCACCCTGCAAGCTTATTATCCTGAGCTAGCAGGTGCTCTAAGTGGCTATGCTGTGGATAACTAACGCCCGGGCCAGGAAAATATTCCTGGCCCGGGCGTTGCTGTTTGTTGGCTAAGCTACGGGAATTCTGGGATCTGTTTGACTTATACGAACATCAGAACCAGAACCACAATCCAGATGAGATTAAAGATTCCGGCATACATAGTTAGTTGTTTCTTCACCTGAGACCAGCTAGCGATCTTGTCTTCTTCTGGTGAAGCCTCGCTTTCTGGAAGCATCCCCAATGCTCCCAAGGCGGTGCGTTGACGTGGAAGAATGACCACGAGCAAGATAACCCAAGCGATAATTGCCAATAAAATCGATGCGTGGAATTTACCTTGGGTGCCGTAGGTTTCCATATCGCTAAGGAAAACTACGAGACCCAACAGCGGAACAAGCGCGGACAGGAAGCCGTAGGTTTTGGTGATCCGGTAGAGGACTGAAGCTGCACCTTTTGCGGTAGTGGTACCGGATTTGGCTTGTTGGATTTGTGCAGGGAATGCAGAAGTAGCAACCATTAACGGGCCGATAAACAGTACAGCCGCGACGATGTGCAGAATAATCAAAAAACTTGTCATGGACGATCCCTTTCGGTAAGGAAATTAGTGGGGAAAAACTCCGCATGCCACTCTACCAGCGCATAGTTAGCCAGCGAAGAGACCGAAGAGTCGGCACGCCTTATGCATTCGCTTAACGTCTGGTTCGGGAATCGATAGCTCATAGAGCACTGCGATATATGCAACCCTGCGTGCGTACCAACAATGTGCTGAGACGTCAGATGGCATCCACTCGTTTGGTAGGGAGTCTGATTTCTCTCGGTTTGCACTTGCATCGGTAGGAACCAAATTCCGGTAATCGTTTGCAAAATCTTGGCGACGGGTCTGTTCCCAGGAATGCGCCCCTAAGTCCCAAGCCGCGGAAAGCGGGAAAATATGGTCAATATCTACGTGGCGAGCTGAATCTATAATCGAGATTGAACCACCGGCATATTCATCCCAAATCTCGATATTCTTTATCTTGCAGGATTCTGGCTTTGTGGGTTGTGGTAGTTCATTGGAGTGATGGAGATATTCCTCAGAACGTGGCTGCATATTCGATGCAAGAAGCACGGCTTCTCGTGTCGAGCAGGCTCCTTGTTGGCCCCAACCACGGCCGAAGCGGTCCCGTTCGTATCCTGGAATTTTTTGCCTTTGTGGTGTCGTTATTAATTGGTTCTCTAGCTCGTGCCATTCGGGGAGCATGAGGGTGTTGTCATACGTCGTGGGGTTTAGTTTGGACCATGCATCCATCACCAATGCAGTTATGGTTGCTATGGATAAAAGCAGCAAAAATGTGCGGTAGATCAGTGTGTTTGCCGAACATGATCTGTCAGATTTAGTCGATGATGTTTCCGGCTCTGCGGTCTTTGTGCGAGTCAGCGGCATCAGTTGAGCGGTCATAAGCGATTGGACGGCAAAGATTGCGCTAAAGTTCCATGCTCCACTAATCCAACCGAAATCGCCTAATCTGCGAATAGTTTCGGTACGGACATAAAAAATAGCCTTTGGGCGAGATGTTGCTCGCCCAAAGGCTATCGATGTCTTATATTCCCGCAGCCGCAGGATCTCGTGCCACGAGAATAATCGGCGGTGGAAAGGAAGAAGTTACTTCTTAACTTCTTGTGCTGCCTCGTCGAAATCTACGTCTTCGTTCTCGGTAGCAATGTCAGTCAATTTGGAAGCCTGATCGAACTGCTTCTTGACCTTTGTCTCTGGTTCCTTGGTTGCCAAGGTGACCAGTACCAGCACAATCACCGAGGCGGCGAAGCCTGGCACGATTTCGTAGATGATGTCGGAGAACCATACGCCCCAGACAACCGAGACGATTGCACCGGTGGCCATACCGGCGATAGCACCAGGAGCGTTTAGGCGCTTCCAGTACAGGGAGAACAGCACGACTGGACCGAATGCAGAACCGAATCCTGCCCATGCGAATCCAACCAAGCCGAGGATGGAATCGCTTGGGTTCACTGCGAGAATTCCTGCAAGAACGGCAACGGCAACAACGCAAGTGCGGGACAGGTTGATCAGGACCTGCTCGTTTGGCTTGCGCTTGGCGAACATCTTGTAGAGGTCCTCGATGAGAGAGGAGGACACTGCTAGCAGCTGAGAAGACATGGTGGACATGATCGCTGCCAGAACTGCAGTCAGGACCAAGCCTGCTGGCAATGGGTGGAACATTACCCGTGCCATGTCCAAGAATACGGTCTCGAAGGAATCCTGGTCGGTGATGGAGTTACCGGTCTGGGTGAAGAAGACAGTAGCGACCAAGGCTACGAATACTGCGCCAATGACGCAGAGCAGCATCCAGCCGATACCCCAGAAACGGCCGGCGCGGGCGTCGGTGGAGTTACGCAGAGCCATGAAACGCACGATGATGTGTGGCTGGCCGAAGTAACCCAAGCCCCAAGCGAAGTTACCGACGATGGCAGCTACGGCTGCAGCAGAACCAACGTTGAACAAGTTAAAGAATTCGGGGTTTGCTTCAACAACGCCGTCGGTGGCGTAGTTGTTGTTTGCTGCGAAGCTAAAGATATCGGAGCCGTTGTCCAAGGAAACGAACGCCATGACCGGAACGATCATCAGGGACAGGAACATGATGATTCCCTGAACGGTGTCGGTGTAGGAAACCGCTAAGAATCCACCAATAAAGGTGTAGGCAACCGTGATGGCAGCTACGATCAGCAGGCCTAGCAGGTAGTCGCCATCAAATGTTGACTCGAAATAGCGGCCGCCGGCGACCATGCCAGACGAAACGTAGAAGGTAAAGAAGAAGATGATAACTGCTGCAGACAGAACACGCAGGACACGGGATTTATCTGCTAGGCGGTTTTCGAAGAAGGAAGGAACCGTGATCGAATCATCGGCGATCTCGGAATAAGCACGCAGTCGTGGGGCGACAACCTTCCAGTTGACCCAAGCACCAATGGTGAGGCCGATGGCGATCCACAGCTCAACCATGCCGGATGCGAACAAAGCGCCCGGAAGCCCCATGAGCAACCATCCGGACATGTCCGATGCGCCAGCGGATAAGGCGGCCACAAACGGTGGTAGGCCACGGCCGGCGAGGACGTAGTCGTCGTATTGATCTGTTTGTTTATAGCTCCAGTAGCCAATCGCGAGCATCCCGAACATGTAGATGATGATCGCGATGACAAACCAGGTTGATTCTGTCACCGTTACTCCTAATAAATAGACATCTGACGTACTGTAAAGTACGTGTTTCTTGTACATGGCCTGGCGTTAGTCGGCCAGGCAAGAGTTTTTGTCGAGCTCTGCTTACCACTGAAAACCTGGCAGCCGCCTGCGTGGTCAAGCCACCGCGAGCACCTTGTTGGTGGTCACTGTTGTTGACGTGCACAGCAAAACGCCTGGTTTTTGTGGACCAATGCTTTACCGTAGTGAGAATTCGCAGCTCACCCAAATGTTAGCTGCGTCAAACTCAGAGAAATATCAGGATTTTTAGGCCCTTAGCAGGGAACACTTACAAAAGTAACAGAATAATAACAATTGGATTCTGTCGCGATTACGAACTGGTAATCTGTCCATTATGTCTTCGTTCCTTCTGCATGGTCTATGGCTCCCTGTTTCTGGCTTGAGTTTATGGATCGAGAGGGTAGAAGGGCGGAAAATTGTCCTACCGGAGCAGGTCCCAGCTGGTACTTTTCCTCCGATCGTGGAGTCTTTGTTGCAGCGGCGGAGCTTCCGTAATCGTGCGCGAATATCCTTGCGTACCCCCAAGGGTAAAGACGTCTCGCTTATGGTTCCGATGGGGCTTTTTGCCCCGGAAGATTCTGTGAAAATCCTGAGTGAACTCGAGTTTCTTGACAGCGCATCCCCTGCGGCAACCGAATCTCAGCGCAATGCGATCGCCCCGGATTTATATTGGCTTATTCGTATGTATACGGGGCTGACGAAATTCGTTCAGGCTGGGCGAGTCACTATACGGTTGAGTTACCAAGCAGGTGAATGGTTCCCGCAGTGGCACCTTGCTACCGGATTGTCAGAACGTGGCTGGCTTAGCGAAATGATTGCTGCATGTCCGGGTATTTTGACGGTAAATAACCGAGATCTTTCCGATGAGCTGTCCCACCACCTGGTGCATTGGATAACCATTGCGCAGTTACAGTCATTAGCTAGCGAACCCCGCCCTTATCCATGGCATGATTTTTCGCAAGCTCTGTTGAAAGGTCAACCTATCCGGCGGGGTAAAGGAGCGCTTTTACGTGGTCTAAACGACTGGAACGCCTCGATTACTTCTGTTGATTTGCAATTAGTCGTGATTGTGAATGAACCGCCAGATGAACCAGATGCGCAGTGGCCTATCCGAGTGCAAGTTCGTTCCGGAACCGACTCTCCACAACCCATCCGTACCGACCAACTGGATCAGTCAAGTGTCGAGCTGTTGCGGAGATCGCATTTGCAGGCGATTCGTGTTGCGCCCATGCTAGAGCCGAACCTCGATCCTGTTGAGCGTATTCGCCGTCGGGAAGTGGATGCCAACGCTGGTGATTGGGATGTCTATGTAGACACCGAACAAATCGTTGACTTCGTTGGTTCGGCCATCGATGATTTGCGCGCAGCAGGTTTTACCGTCATGCTTCCACGTGCTTGGTCGCAGATGGAAACCACTGCCAAGCTGGAAACCCGCGAAATTAATGAAAAAGCGACACAATCCCAGCTGGGTATGGACAAGCTGGTTGAATATAATTGGCGATTGTCTGTCGGTGACAAAGAGCTTACTGACGACGAAATGTCGGAATTGGTGAACTCGAAATCCGGCTTGATTAAGTTGCGCGGTAATTGGGTCATGGCGGATACCCAAGCACTGAGTCGAATCAGTGAGTACATGGACCAGCTGTCCGAAACTGCGTCGAAACGCGCGAAAAAACGGATGGAAAAAGCTGCGCGCTTAGCGGAAATGGCACGCTTGGCGGATTCCCCCGACGCTGACGAACTGGCTGCAGAAGCCGAAAGATTGCGGCAGGCCTACAACGATGCTGTCAAGAACAACGCAGGTGCCGCCCATGCAGATGGCGCAGCAGGCGATGAGGGATTTAATGCTCAAGAAGTGACCGTCGGTGACCTCCGCGAGCTGGCGCTGCAGTCTATGGCCGATGAGCCCATCGAATTTACCGGATCGAACTGGCACGCTAGCCTGCTCGGAGGCATGGAAACACCAGCACCCCAGAGGGTAGAGATCCCCGATACCGTGCATGCGCAGTTGCGTGATTATCAGCGCCGCGGCGTGGATTGGATGTACTGGATGTCGCGCAACAACCTGGGGGCTGTGCTTGCCGACGACATGGGCTTAGGAAAGACGCTGCAACTGTTGTCTTTGACTGCGATCGAAAAACACCGAGAACAATCGACTGGTCCCACACTCGTCGTGGCACCGACTTCAGTGGTAGGAAACTGGGCCCGGGAGGCAGCGAAATTCGTACCTAGTTTGCGAATCTTGGTGCACCACGGCAGCCAGCGTGCCACCGGTGAAGAACTTGTTCGTGTGGCGACAGGACGTGATCTCGTTATTACCTCGTACGGCACTGTCAGCCGAGATTTTTCTGCTCTGGGACGCATAGAATGGGATCGCGTAGTGCTAGATGAGGCGCAGGCTATTAAAAACTCGTCGACACGTGCGTCGAAAAGCGTGCGCTCGCTGCCATCGCGCCATCGTATTGCTCTCACTGGTACACCGGTCGAGAATCGTTTGTCAGAAATGCGCTCAATCGTGGATTTTACGAATCCTGGTGTTTTAGGTTCTGCCAGTTTTTTCCGGCATCACTTCGCAAAACCGATTGAGCGCAACAGTGATGAAATTTTAACGGAACGCTTGCGTAGATTAACTGCACCGTTTATTCTACGTCGCTTAAAAACAGATCCCGCGATTATTGATGACCTTCCGGAAAAAACAGAGGAAGTGCTCACCGTCACGTTGAGCGATGAACAGGCTGCCCTGTACAAAGCTTTAGTTGATGACGTGCAACGCCAGCTCGAGACCAAAGATAAGGGCATGGCGCGCCGGGGTATGGTATTGGCCAGTTTGACGCGGATGAAACAGATTTGTAATCATCCGGCACATTACTTAGGCGATGGCTCACCAGTGACGTTGAAAGGCCAACATCGCTCAGGAAAAATTGAGAAACTCATGGAGCTGATGGATCACGCCGTGCAGTCTGGCCAGCGCATGCTGGTATTTACGCAATACCGGGCATTTGGGGAGATTCTGCAGCCATATTTGAGCGAGCAACTCGGAGAAAGCGTGCCTTTTTTACACGGTGGCGTTCCGCAAGAAAAGCGCGACCGGCTAGTGAGTGATTTCCAGGCAGACGATGGTCCGGCCGTGATGATTCTGTCGTTGAAAGCAGGCGGGACTGGGCTGAATCTCACCGCGGCATCAATGGTTGTGCACATGGACCGGTGGTGGAATCCGGCGGTGGAAAACCAAGCGACCGACAGGGCTTTCCGCATTGGCCAGCAAAAGAATGTCGCGGTGTATAAAATGATCAGCGCTGGAACGATGGAGGAATCCATTCAGGATATTCTTGACGGAAAGACGCATTTGGCTGGCGCCATTGTGGGCGAAGGTGAAGGCTGGATTACTGAATTGGATCCACAACAATTGGCAGAGTTAATGAGTTACCGCGAGCAATAGTTATGAATCATAAGCGTAGGAAGAATGGGAAAACTCTAGGCGTGAAAAACTCTCGGCCGGATTCCGGGGCGGATAATGTCATTTATGCGAATTTCGGCGCACGCAAACGCGTAGAAAAAGTACCTGATTTGCATCAGACGGTGCGGCAAATGCAACGCTCAACCACATTGCAGGGTTCTGCTGGGTTGGAGCTACGTCGGATGATCCAAGAGAATGCGGATGCAGGACGCTATCAGCGTGGTATCGAGTACGCCCGCAGCGGTCAGGTAGTGGAGATTGATATTCACAACGGTGCCGCCCATGGCAAGGTAGCCGGCTCACAGAATCAACCGTTTTCGGTACTTATCCAGCTCCCGCCGCGGTCGGTTTCTGAATTGAACTCAGTAGGGCGGATGTTGGCAGAAACTTCCGGGGCGATGGAGCGAGTTCGTGCCGGTGAGCTTGCTGACGACGTCCTGGCAGTGTTGCTGGCAGAAGATGATGGTGATATTCGCTGTTATTGTGATTGTCCGGATAGTGCCTGGATCTGTAAACACCTGGTCGCATTTGCCGAGGAGCTGGGCGGAAAATTGGACGCCGATCCGGCAGCCGTTTTTCATCTGCGCGGAATCTCACTGCGGCAACTCGAAGAGATGATCGCTGCCTCCGCACACGACGTTGCCCGCAAAGCCACCGAAGATGGTGCAGAAGCTTTTTGGAGTGGCAGGGAATTACCGGCTGTGCCGAGCCCGAAGATCGCCCCTGCGCTGGATGATTCAGACCCAGACCTTCTGCGCAAAGCATTGCGCGCGGTCAGTCATACCAACATTGATTTGCTGCGTGCCGTATCCGATATCGAAGATATGTACTATCATTTAACCCGCGGGAAGCGGTAATGTGAGACGGCTGTGTTAACAATGTAGTTGTGAAGCATTCGAGCACAGATCAGACCGTCACTTTCCTCCACACTTCCGATTTCCAGCTGGGTATGCATCGGCGTTTCCTAGACGGCGATGCAGGCGCACGCTTTGAAGAATCACGTCTGCTAGCGATTGAAAAATTAGGTGAGCTCGCTCAACAGGAAGGCTGCGCGTTCATCCTTGTTGCTGGTGACGTCTTCGACGATAATTCCTTGGAGCGACGGACATTAGATCGCGCGTTAGAGACGCTGCAATCGCTACCGGTGCCGGTGTATTTGCTTCCGGGCAACCATGACCCACTCGTGGCGGATTCCATCTTTTTCAGTGCCCGGGAATCGTCCAATATTCACGTCATCGATAACAACACGCCACAGGAAGTAGCAGATGGTGTCGAACTCGTTGGCGCTCCCTTGCTGGTGAAAAGCCCGGATCATGACTTGGTAGCTGCCGCACTCGAGGGGCTGAAACCAACGAGCGCCATCCGCGTGATGGCGGGCCACGGGCAGGTGGAATCGTATGGCGATGAGATCAAGCCCGATTTGATTGATCTGAATTGTGTGGAAACGGCTTTAGAGTCCGGGACTATCGATTATCTTGCTCTTGGTGATACCCATTCCACGGCGTCACTGGGCTCAACCGGAAAAGTATGGTTCTCCGGGGCACCAGAAACAACGGATTTTCATAAACTAACGGACTGGGGTTTTCCTACAGACGGTGGAGAAACCGATTCCGGGAACGTGTTGATCGTCAGTATCACCAAGCCCGCCACACACCCCGTGCAGCAAGCGGAAGTAAGCGTCGTCAAGCACGCTATTGGCCAGTGGCAATTTCACGCACTTCAACCCGAACTCGATGATGCCGTTACCGTGGATGGGTTTCTGAATTACCTGCACAGTTACGCCAACAAGCGACGCACGGTGGTGAAATATTATCTGCGCGGTGCGTTGAGCTTGACCGATACCATGCGGTTGGAGCGTGAGTTAGCAAAGCTTCGCCCTAGCTTCGGGGCACTGTATGAATCGCGGTCGTCGCAGGGGCTGAATCTCCAGCCAGAAGCAGATGAGCTAGAAAATCTCGACGTTAGTGGCTATGCCCGGGCTGCGCTTGAAGAGTTGTTGAATGATGCTGACCACGACGATGCCGCGCGTGACGGCGCACACTTACTATTCCGATTGACGAAGGAGGCGCGCCGATGATGCGTATACACTCACTCAACCTGCACAATGTCCGAGGAATTAGCCAGCTGGAGCTTTCTGAGTTACCCGAGACAGGCGTCGTCGTGATTCATGGTGATAATGAGGCGGGAAAATCCACCATCATGGACGCCATCGACGCGTGTCTGAATTATAAGTATTCGGGGTTTCCGAAAGATATTAAGTCTCTCGTTCCTGCCGACGGTTCTGGATGGCCAGAGATACGGCTTGACCTGTCAATTGGTCCGTACCGCATGGAAATCTACAAACAATTTTCCAGCTCGGCCGCGAGCAAAAAATGCGAGCTGAAATTCCAAAGCCCGAAAAAAGCAAGTTTGCGTGGTGATGAAGCCGAAAACGAATTCCGGTCCATCATCAGTGAATATCTTGATACCGACCTGTTGGATGCATTGTTTGTCCGACAAGGAAAACTACATCATTCGCTCGCCGCGGCTGGCATCCCTAGCGTGGAAAGCTCATTGCAATCCGGGCATATCTGGAATGAAGGCAACGGCTCCGCGAATGCGACGGCGAAGGACACCGAAGGCATAGCAAACGAGATCTCAGAAAACGCTAGCTTTTCTACTGTGTCAGGCACGAGCACAGAACAAGCACAGGAAGAATCACGGCTGCTTGCGGTCGTCAATGCAGAATACGCACGTTATTACACTGCAAAGACCGGTAAGCCTGCGAAAGAGTTGAAAGCTGCAGAAGAAGAACTCAGCGCTGCTCAATCCCGTTATGACGAGGCAAAAAAGCAACTCGACCACGTAGCTGGATACGTTGCAGAATACGAAGAACTCAGTGAACGTGAAAAACTCGCCGCGGACGAAATCCCCATCGCAGAGCAAGAATATGCCAATTCGGAAGCTGCCAAGCAGAATGCGGAAACAGTACAGCAACGGCTAAGCGACGCTGTGGAATCGGTACGGCAAGCAATGCAGCAGAAAAATTCGCAATCAGAGCTATTAGAAGCCCGTACTGCTCTGATCGACGAACTTGAGCAGCAAAAAGCGCGCCGGGACGAACTGTCAGAGCAGCTGCAGCAGGCAGAAGAAGCGGCAACGCAAGAAGCAGTAATCATTGACCAGCTGCAGGATGCGAAAAACAAGGCTGACACAAAATACCGAGTGCAACGGGATCGGCACAAGGCAGCCCGTGTGGCCTCGAACAAAATTCGCAATGCACAGCGGGCACAGGAACTGCGTCACTTACTAGACAAGGTAGAAGGAATTGATACAAAGATCGCGGAAGCTCGTGCGGAGCTGGCGGCTCTACCCGCGTATATAGATCGGTCTGCATGGCAACGTCTGCGCCAAGCACACGATGAGGTGGTGGTTGAGCAGAAGCTTGCCGACGCCCATGCTGCGCGCCTGGAACTGAGTGCAACTTCTCCAACTATGGTCACTGTCGTAGATGACACCGGTAGTCGCGAAATTTCTCTCGGATCAGCTGTACAGAGCAGGGCCAGAGAACTTGACGAGCAAGCTACCGAACAATCCCAGCCGGAACACAGCCTTGCGCTTTCCGACGGCATGTCGGTGCAGTTTGGCGATGTTACTGCGATCTATCGCAGTGCACAGCGGGAACAGGAAGACACCCAGTCCGCGCTATCTGCGTTCGAACAGGCTCGGGCACATTTAGACGAGTTATTGCGTGAATTCCAGTGCTCTGATCTGGAGAGTGCAGAAAAGATTTATAGCAAATGCGATGCGCTTGATGGAGAAATCACTGCTTTGCGGAACCGGCGTGCTGGTGTCGTAGGTGATAAAGATATCGACGATGTGGTCCAAGAGCTTGCCGGCTTAAAGCAGTATGCCAAGGATGGTGGAATCGCGGATTCCGGTACCGAACCTGGCACCGAAACGAACGCAGACCAGCTAGCAGGATTGACTGCGGATGAGATTGCAACAGAACTGAGTACTGCCGAAGCTGCTGAAGAACAGGCCCGTGAAGAGTTGGAAGCCGCAGCAAACAAGCTTGCAGTTTATGATGGTCGGCCTGCCGACACGGAAGCGATGCGTGTGCGCGAACGCTACAGTCTTGCCACTGAGCGTGTTGTTAACGCTGAAGAAAAAGTTTCGGCGAATGCGGATTCTGCTTCGATGGAGAAGCTGCGTGAAAATGTTGAACTTGCGAATATGCATTGGCAGCAAGCGATCAACGAACGGGAAGCTGCACAAGCCGCTGCTGATGATGCTGATGTTTCCATGGCCATGCGGAACTGGGAGGGCGCGAGAGCACATCTTGTTCAGTTGCAAAGGACCATACGTGAAGCCGAGAATCGGAAACTAGCCCTAACTTCGCATATTGAGGCCGCTACCGGCGCGGCTGAGCGGCTACACAAGGCTGAGGCTGCGCTGGAGAACCGAAAAGCTGACTATGCAGTCGTCGAACGACGTGCCCACGCTGCGTCCCGCCTTCGGGAGACGTTAATCCGGCATAGGGATGCTGCACGCCAGCGATACATGGAACCATTTGCCCGTGAGCTTGAGCGTTTCGCCCGCGTCGTTTTTGATCAGTCTGTCAGTTTTGAATTAGATGAAAACCTCGCGATTTCTCAGCGCATCATTGGTGATGAGGCTGTAGAGACTGAGCATCTATCTGGCGGAGCCCAGGAGCAATTGGCGTTGTTGGTTCGTTTTGCGGTTGCTGCATTGACTGCTCACGGGCAGCAGGGCAGTACTGCTGCAGGCGAACTGCCAATAATTCCTGTTCCGGTTATGGTCGACGATGCGCTGGGATCGACTGATGCCCGACGGCTCCGGCTTATGGCGACGTTATTTAGTGAAATTGCCCGACAGACTCAGGTATTCGTGTTGACGTGTATGCCGGAGCGATATTCCCGGGTGGTGGGTGCCCAGCGCTATTCGATGCGTGAATTGACCGCAGGTTAGTTAATTAAGATAACCAGCTAGATGGTGATTAATCCGGTGAAATCTGACTTGTCAACAAAATTCGTTAGTATATGTACATGGCGGAACCAGTACGTTGGCTTGATGATCATGAACAAGACCTGTGGCGCAGCATCTTGCAGGCAAATCGTAAGATCAATCGCGTTTTAGACGAAACACTGCTAAATGCTAGCGGATTGTCGACCGCGGAATACGGGGTGCTTGTTGTTCTTTCGGAAGCGCCTAATCACTGCCTGCGCTTGTGCGCACTATGCGATGAATTGGTGTGGGACCGGTCCAGAACTTCGCACCAGATCACGCGTATGGAAAAGCGGGGATTGCTGCGTAAAGAACGCTTCAGCGGTGACGGCCGCGGCGTCAGCGTGGTGCTCACCGATGACGGTATGCAGCGGCTGCAAAAAGCAGTGCCTGATCACGTGGAATCGGTGCGCAGGTTGATTTTCGATCACTTACATGAGGACGATAAACCAAGCATTCAACGGTTTATGAATGCCGTGCTCGCGGTGGACAATATCCCTGGATACGGAGCAACCGATGGGTGCCCACCGTCTGCTCCCCGGCAGGATAATTAACAAGCTTATGAGCGATAGAAAATGAG
>ERZ1023415.67-NODE-67-length-23918-cov-22.628421_pt1 | contig 23918 bp, 19 predicted proteins | sample MGYA00380510_ERZ1023415 | MGnify/ENA primary metagenome ERZ1023415 (study PRJEB33173, sample SAMEA4830299) | metagenome | study: EMG produced TPA metagenomics assembly of the PRJEB25223 data set...
AGCCAAAGGAATCCAAGCACGGGTCCCCCATTGATGAGACCAGTAGTGGTGAGACGAGTAGCGGTGAGACCAGCAGCAACAAGGGTGCAAAAGCTGCAAACGCAGGTTCCGAGGCTGCGCAGAATGCGGCTACGGAAAAACCATCGGGATCAAAAGCGCCTGTGGCTGCCGAAAAGAAGCAACCGGCAACACAGTCGGTGTCACCGGCAACTACCCGGAAGAAGTCCAAAACCATCACGGTTGGCCGTAAGAGCGATGAGAAAAACAATGGTGGTATAGGGACAAAGACCGGTGGACAGGCCACCAGTGTTCAGGGGTCCAGCCAAGAGAAGGTAAGCAGTGCTAGTGCTGGTGCTAGCGGTAGTGCTGCTGGTATTGGTAACGCCGGTAACGCTGCTGGTGCTGGAAGTGCTAAAGCTCCAGAGAAACTGACACCGGCCTCAGACGAGACCGCAGAAATCTCCCGAGTTACCGACACTACGAGCGCACGAACTGAGGGCGGTTCTGATAAACAGAACCAGCGCCCCAACGGCCGCGATCAGAAGAACCACGAACGCAAGGAAACCAGCCGCAAGGACTCCGAGACGACTGGTGAGATTCCGCGCGTGCAGCCCGGCAAGCCAGTTGATAAAGCTGCGAAGACAGCAGACACCGCTAGCCAGCCGGTGAAACCGGGCAAGCGAGCTGATGACGATACCTCCGAATTTCAGAACATTCCGGATTCGCTTACGCAGGCAGCCGCGGGTGCCCCGGTTGGTGGCGCTGGCCAAGACGGTGCAAAATCTACCGGAATAAATTCCACGCAGAAGAAAGCTGCTCAGGGTGCTCAGCAGACAGGGCAGCCTGATAATTCGGTGCAGAAGAATGGCCAACCGTCGGGCGGACCATCTCCCGTCCACGCTGATGCGGATCAGGATGACGCAGTCTCCGAAGGTGAAGGTATGAGTCCGGTTGCGGTGATTTTACTGGCACTGGTCGGCATCGTGCTTGGCGTCGTTGTATTCAAGGGCTTCGAAATGCTTTGGGGTGCTCTGAATAACTACCTGGTTGCCGCGTTGGCAGTCGGCGTTACCGGCGTTATGGCTGGCATAGTTCACGCGCTGCGCACGGAGCGTGATGGATTGTCGATGACATTGACGGCTATCGTGGGCTTGTTGTTGACTTTTGGTCCGGCGATTTTGGTAGTGCTCTAGTGTTCCAGTGATTGGCTATCTCGCCGCTTGGGACAAGGACGTCTAAAAACTGGTTGTGGTAAACACGACCGTCACGGGCTAAGCTATGAACTCGATTGCGCATTAAACCCCTAGTCTTCCACAGTGTGGTGGCTAGGGGTTTTGCTTTCTGGCATCGTAGAAACCATGACTAACATTGCAGTTCTAGGTGGAGGCCAGATCGGCGAAGCTCTCGTTTCCGGTCTCGTAGCCTCTGATTACGACCCAAAGTCCATTACCGTGACTAACCGCAGCGCCGAGAAATCGAGCTACTTTGAAGAAAACTACGGTGTGCACACTACTTCGGATAACGCGGCGGCGATCAAGGACGCCGACTATGCGTTTTTGTGCGTCAAGCCTTATCACATTATTGATCTGTTAGAAGATGTTTCCGAGACGCTGCAGTCTCGGGAAGGCAAAACCGTGGCCGTATCCATGGCCGCAGGTTTGACCTTAGAAGCTATGGAAAAAGCGGCTGGCAGCGGGGTGCCAGTGGTTCGTGTGATGCCAAATACCCCGATGCTGGTCGGTAAAGGAATTAACGCTGCAGCGCCAGGAAGCAGCGTATCCGATGAACAGATGTCGGGAGTTTCAGAACTGCTTGAGGCAGTCGGTGAAGTAGTCATCGTAGAAGAAGGCGATATGGATGCTGTAACCGCGATGTCAGGTTCCTCGCCAGCGTATTATTTCTTGGTCACTGAGGCTCTTATCGACGCCGGTGTGCAGATGGGGTTGAAGCGCGATGTCGCCGAGAAACTGGCTACCAATGCCGCCCACGGTGCAGGAAAGATGCTGACGGATTCTGGTCGCGATCCAGCAACCCTTCGGCAGAACGTCTCTTCTCCAGGTGGCACCACTGTGCATGCTCTTCGTGAACTTGAAGAGTCTGGTCTACGCGGCATGTTCTTCCGTGCAGCTGAGGCCTGTGCTAACCGCTCCAAGGAACTTGGCTAAAACTTCTTTTACGCAACGGCAGGACACTTACTCGGTGATATGACTGTCTGGTTGTTTAATGCCTACTAAGAAGCTCCCCGCATCATGACCGGTTGAGCTTCAGAGATAACGCCCGCCGACCACATCGTTGCCAGAATACATACTGGCACTGGTGTGGTGCGGCGGGTTTTGCGTACTTGTGAGCAGTTACGTTCCAGGAGATATTCGGGGGTTGCAAGCGATAGATGGGATTAATGTGCAGGGCGGGTCGCAATAGTCACAAGTGACACGCTAGACTAGTTTGAGCACGTGCGTGTGAAGTCCTGCGGGAGGGGAAGCCTGCAGCGCACTACGAGCTGAAGGGTGAGATACATATGGCACATGAAGACAAAGGAACGTTTCTGACCATCGCCGAGGTTGCGGAGATGATGCGCGTCTCGAAAATGACGGTCTACCGCCTTGTGCACGCTGGTGATTTGCCGGCTGTTCGCGTGGGACGTTCTTTCCGGGTTCACGAAGAAGCCGTGAACGAGTACCTGCACTCGTCGATTTACGAGGTTGGGTAGGTTCACGGGCTTATCACAATAGCGATTGAGTTATTACCGGAACTTGCAAACTTTTAATCGGCTTTATACCCCCGCGGTAGGCAACTGTTGATGCGGGGACACCGAGTCAGGTTACGTCATTAAGACTTGCCAGTTCTGGGAAATCCCCGGAGTTTGCCCAGATTTGGGTAAGCTTCTTGACAATCGCTAAAGTGTGAGTATTAGTGTCGGCAGTTTGTACACATATCAACTAAGAATTGAGGGTACTGACCATGGGTTCAGTCATTAAGAAGCGCCGTAAGCGCATGTCCAAGAAGAAACACCGCAAGATGCTGCGCCGTACTCGCGTCCAGCGTCGTAAACTGGGCAAGTAAACTAGCCCACGTTATTCAGTTGGAGTCAGATCCTATGTGGTCTGTCTACCAGCACGCACCCTGTGGAACAGGTTGGAGTTCGGCATCCAATTACCGCCGAGTCTCCATGCCAATAATTTCCACAGGGATTTTGTGTATCTAGTGCAGATCCGGGTTATGCGGCTCTGTTTTTGGTGCACGCCTGGGCCGAGGTTGGAGATGTTGCCAGCAACCGGCGACCTGGAGCATTCTGTGCGGCAATCGTTTCATTGATGTCGATCTTTCCGGTGCCGGGGTTAAACTTGCCTACAAGATGAGTATCGTTTTCTCTTTCCATGTGGCCCATGTTGTTTCGGCCGTCACGCCGGTCGTTATTGCCCCGGTGATGATAGGCACAAAGCAGCGTGAGGTTTTCGATGTTGGTCTTTCCACCATGAGAATATGCAGCTATGTGATGTCCTTCGCATTTCGCCGCTGGCTCTGAACAGCCAGGGTGGCTACAAACTAGCTGCATTGCAGTGAGAAAGGCTCTTTGGATCTGAGTCATGTTGCGTACTGAGCCCGCGTCGAGAAGCTTTGCCCTGCCATTGTCCGTGATTCCAAGATGGCATTCGGAGATTCCCAATTGCATAATTTCTGCCGGGGTTAGCGTAGTGCCGGTATCTGTCCGGAACCTTGTTCGTGGTCCCATATTTAGGTAGTCATCGATTGTGCCGACGAGCACCAGTTGCGCAGACACGCTAGCAGGTGTTGTTTTCTCTGCTGATTCGGCTGTGACTTGGGACGCTTCCGAGTTTGGTGTAGGCCCGAATATAGCGTTCATGAAGTAGTCGTGGACAAATTGTGAAAGTGTTCGAGTCTCCGTGACAGTGGCGTCGGCCTGACGGGCTTTCCAGACTCGTATGGCTTTTGCCCGAATAGCTTCAATGCGCGTGGAGAAGACAGGATCGGTAGTAATTCCGAAATTTATCATTCCGTTGGGAAGCTCTCGGGGTTGAGAAATGTAGCGCTTAGAGCGTGCAGATTCTCGGGTTGCCCGTGCTTTAGCAGGCGACGAATAGGCGTCGGGATGATTATTTGCGTTGCGTATACGCTCACGACACCAGTGGGCTAGGTCGGCACAATTGCGTCCCTTGTCAGCCTCTTCCATGGATTCCAGACGAACTCGGTGTTTTCCTGGCACTGCGGTGTCGTTAAGGTGGCGTAACTCCCGATCAATTACGTCGATCTTGTCTGTGGAAATTTTTCGTGCAAGTTTACGACCGGTAGATTGGGCATATCGTTCCTGGCTAAGCTTGTTTTTTGCTAAACGCATCCGTTTTGATCGCTGATTGCTAGATTCAACTTCGACTTCGTCGTCACCTGGATCGTATTCGGCGATATGGATGTGTCCGTAGGCGGTTGCTGCACGATTTTTTACAGTATTGGCGTGTGATGTGGAATAACCTAGGCGTTTGGTATAAAACCCACGAGCGGTCGTTGTACCTACCAGTCGACCAATTTCGGTCCGCTCGGCACACCAGGCAAGAGAAGTTTCGCTGGATCGACGGGCAGAAGCGGCCTGGGAAAGGTATTCGAGTGCTTGCGCAATAGACTCTCTGTGGTCGAGGTGTTTACTTCTAGATTGCGCTAGTTCATCGCTAAGATCTGCTAATTCTGCGTCTAATTTCGAGAGAATGGACGCAATGTCGGAGACTCGTTGCCAAGCGTCTGCCCGTTTTTGGTTATGTAGGTGTGGAGGACGTTTCTGGGAACCGTGCTGGTGCTGTTCTGGGGAAATCTTACGTAGCTTGCCTAAAGGTGTCATGGAACTGACGTTAAGAGCTCGCGGCGGATAGTTGCAGTGGAAATGGGGGAACAATCCGACAAGCTGTGGAGAAAAGTAGTTATCCACAGCCAATGATGGGGTTGGGTTGCAGCAAAAGATGAATGAAGGTTGCTAAATTTGTTGGGCAGCAACCTGTGCTTGAATTAACTAGCTCTTGATTTACCTGGCTTTTGATTTGAACGGTGGCTATTTGCTTTCTATGTGGTGGAATTTTTCTTAGAAGGCCCTAATATTTTCCAGCCACCGTAAGCACCGTAGGAAAATAGTGCGGTAATTAATGCCGGTACGCCGAAGGACCGCACGGCCTTACGTAGGGAACGGTAGTCGTTAATTTTCCACCCGCGAGATTCTGCTTCCTTGCGCAGCTCCCGATCTGGGTTAATAGCTACGGCGGTGCCGACCATTGTCAACATCGGAATATCGTTGATTGAATCTGAATAGGCAGTACAGCGATCAAGATCTAGCTTCTCCATCGCAGCCAAAGCAGCGACTGCATGTTTTTTACCTGGCCCGTGCAGGATGTCGCCGACTAATCGTCCAGTGAATTTGCCGTTTTGCACCTCTGCCACGGTGCCAAGCGCACCTGTAAAACCAAACCTTTGGGCTAAAATTTGGGCGAGTTGCACAGGTGTTGCCGTCACGAGCCATACTTGTTGACCGGCTGCCAAGTGTTTGTTCGCTAGTTCACGGGTAGCAGGATAGGCTTTGTCTGCAACCCGTGAGTCCACGATTTCTTGGCAGATATCGTTGAGCTCTTCTACGGTGCGGCCTTTAATAAATTCCAGGGCTTGTTCGCGCCCTGAGGCCACGTCATTGATGTTTTCGGAGCCAGTAACGCGGTATTTTATTTGTTTCCACGCGATGGGGGCGATATCGCGCAGGCGAAAAAACCGCTTCCGTGCCAGTCCCATAGCGAGAACGACGAGTGATGATCCTTGAATGAGGGTGTTATCTACGTCAAAAAACGCAGCTGCGCCGATATCTTGCGGTATCGCGGGGTCGGGTTGAGTGAGTTTAAAGCTTCCTGCGGCTTTCACTGATCCCGAGACCGAGGCGACGCCGGAGTCAAAGTCGGGGAGGCCGATGCCAAAAGTTTCGCTAATGGCGTTTGCGGCGGCGGCTTCACCGGCTTCTTGTTGGTGTGCCTCGTCCAGTGGTGGCATGACGGTATTTTCTAGGAAACGTCGTAAATTGCCGCGGCTTGCAGACCATTCCGCGAGGAAATCTTCTGCTGAGTTCGGCCCACTGCCGTCAGGATCAGACAAGAAATTCACTCGCTAGACTCTACCTGTTGTATGTAAAAACCCATTAATATTTCGTGCTGTATTTTCTCTGGTGTAGAACTGCCTGGGCGAACTTTCGGGAGGCCAGTTCAACTGCGGTCGGGTGGATTGGCCAGATAGTATGTGGTTGTCGAGCGGTTTCTAGTCGCCTTGGGAGTGTAGTTCGGGGAATACTGTATTGCGAGATGCAAGCAGGATTTGGTGACCCAGTGTGCAGCTAAAATGGTGCCAGGAAGCTGGAGTTGAGCTGCACCGGACCCGGGGCTGCTGCATCGGGCCCGGGACTAGAGCGGCCCGCAGAATACAGACCCGTATGGCTTAGAAGTTAGAGAGGCTAGTTTGCATGATGAATGACGCTTGGCGATCCGGGGAGTCCGCGATGCAATCGCGTCACAATAATTCTGTTGGGGTCGCTCGAGCTGAAGTAGATGCCACCGAGAATAAGACTGAAGCTGGTTATGCTCCTAGCCCCAACCCCACGGCCACGCACATCGTAGAATTGATGGTTCGGACAAATTGTGGGTCGTGTGTTCGCGTTCGTGAGCAGATCGCCCCAATCGTTGCAGCCGCAGATGCAAAACTGGTGGTGCGTAACGTTGATAATGATGCTGGGCTTGCGGTCGAATTTGGAGACCGGGTGCCCGTGGTGGTTCTTGATAACGAGGAATTCGCGTGCTGGGAGGTCGACAACGATGAGTTGGCCGCTGCTTTGCAGAATGGGCTCTAGGAGCTGGTAATTTGCTTGCCCATTGCCCTGGAGATTCTGCTTTCTGTGGCCATTGGGGCTATCCTTTTGGTTGATATCATGGGTAGACCTCAGTCGTGAGTGCGGGCCTACCCAAAACCGGGACAGCTGGAGGGCTCCAGCTGGAGTGCCCTAACTGGTGGGCGCGGAGTGCTTGGCGAAGCCCTGAGTCGTTCCAATCATGACGCGGATTACTGTAGTTAAGTTTTGTAGTTGAGTTAGTGAGATTGCGGAGGAAAATGTGAGCGTGCTCGTCGTGGGAATGTCCCATCGTTCGGCTCCGGTCGCTTTGTTAGAGCGACTGAGCGTAGATGGCATGCAACGCGAGGAGACGAATGCTGAGCTCGTGGCCACTTCGTCGCTGAGTGAGGCAATGATCATCTCCACGTGCAACCGCTTGGAGGTCTACTGCGTCACGAATTCATTCCATTCCGGAGTTCAAGATGTGGTGGAAGTCCTGCACCGTATTTCTCACATTGATATCGATGAACTGCGTAGCTATCTCTACGTGCGCTATGCGGATGCTGCTGCTGAGCATATGATGGTGGTCGCCTCCGGGTTGGACTCCATGGTGGTCGGTGAGCAGCAAATCATTGGCCAGGTACGCAAGGCGTACCAGCGTGCAGTAGCCGCAAACACGGCTGGAAAAACTCTTCATGCCCTGGCGCAATCTGCTCTGCGAGCAGGAAAGAGAGTGCATACCGAGACCAAAATCGATGAGGCAGGCGCATCTATGGTTACTGTTGCGTTGAACGAAGCGCTGCAGTACATGGATTTGGGTTTGCAGAGCGGTGATGACTCCGCAACTGTTCGCACTCCTGACCTTGTCGACGAGCCTTTGTTGATCGGCCGTACAGCTTTAGTATTGGGAGCCGGCGCGATGGCGTCCTTGGCTGCCACACACCTGGGGCGGTTGGGCGTCGACAAGATCATTGTTGCTAACCGCACCCGCGAACGGGCTGATAATCTGGTCGACCATGCGCACCAAGCTGGCGTGTGTGCAGAGGCTGTGAACTTCGAAGACCGTCAGCAAGTTTATGGCAAAGTAGACATCATCGTTTCGGCGACGGGCGCCGACAATTACACGGTCGACCGGGCTTCCATTCCGGAGCAGCGCCACGGTCACCTGGTACTCATTGATCTTTCATTGCCACGCGACATTGCGGATGACACCGCAGAGCTCCGCGGGGTTGATCTGGTCAACATCGAGAGACTGCATCAGTCGTTGGCGTCGCAAAGCGATGAAGATACCACCGTCGGCCACCAAGACGCGAAACGCATTGTTCGTGAGGAGTTACAAGCATTTGCTTCTGAACAGCGTGTACGCGAAGTAGTCCCTGCAGTTTCTGCCTTGCGCAAGCATGCTGCTGGCGTGATCGAGTGTGAGATGGCGCGTCTTCGGCAAAGGCGTCCGCACATGTCGGAGGATGATTTCGGACAAGTGCAGGTAGCGATTAGACGTGCCGTCGACAAGCTATTGCACGAACCCACCGTGCGGGCGAAAAAACTCGCAGCGGAATCAGGCGCGGTCAGCCATGAAACAGCACTCCAAGAAATGTTCGGTCTGGAGATCGATGGTAGCTCGATTGCCGTCGATGCCGATGAGTTACCGTCCGTGCAGGAAGTTATTGCTCTGGGCAATAACGCCGGGAACCATTCCGGGGCAGACGATAAGGCTGGGACGAATAAAAATTCCGTGGATAATTAGCGTTAAAGAATCCCTTTAAAAAGCTTTAAGAGACGCAGAAGGAACCCGCATGGGGGCCTAAGGAGTAGAACATGTTGCAGATTGGTACCCGGGGCTCGAAACTAGCTACTACCCAGGCTGGCCACGTGCGTGACTGGATTATCGCAGCTGGTGCGCCCGCGGAGTTGAAAATCGTTAAAACGGAAGGCGATGTGAATATGGCCCCGGTTGAGCGTATCGGAGTGGGCGTATTTACACAGAAACTGCGGGAAGTACTTGATGCAGGAGGCTGCGACGTGGCCGTGCACTCGTTTAAAGACTTGCCGACGGCTGCTGACGACAGGTTCCATTTGGTAATCCCGAAGCGCGAGGACAACCGGGAAGCCCTGATTGCGCGCGATGGTCTGCGCTTGGATGAATTACCGGAAGGTGCCCGCGTGGGTACCTCGGCGCCTCGCCGAATCTCACAATTGCTGTCCTTACGCCCGGATCTCGACATTCGTCCTCTGCGCGGGAATATCGAAACGCGAATGAGCAAGATTGACGATGGCGAGCTCGATGCGGTGGTTTTGGCATATGCCGGGCTGATCCGCAATGGCTATCAGGACAAAGCGACCCAGGTTTTTGCCGTAGATGAAGTGATGCCGGCTCCAGCGCAAGGGGCATTGGCGGTGGAAGTACGCGTGGAAGATGCTGCGGTTGTGGAAGTCGTCGACAAGCTCACCAGTGTCGTCGATCGTGATTGCGCATTCGCGGAACGTGTGGTGCTGAATCGTTTGGAAGCAGGATGTACCGCTCCGGTGGCGGCGTACTCCACCTTCGATGAGCAGACTGGAATGATTACTGCCCATGGTGGGGTGTTTGCACTGGATGGGAAAAAGAGGTTGCTTGCCGCCGCCAGCGGTACCGACCCTATCGCGGTCGGCGAAGAGGTCTCGCAGGCATTGCTTGCCGACGGCGCTGCGGAACTTCTGGGTGATTCCTAGCGCACTACTGGTGCCGCCCTGGGACACTGAGATTGGGGGTTAAAGGGGTGCATGCTACCCGCCCTAAGGGTGCAACCCGACGTTAACCCTCGAGTTTCACTGAGTCCCGACTAATCCGTTTGTTTTTTAGTTTTCCGGCGTCTACTTTAAGCTGGTACTAGCACACGATAATGCACCGTCTACGGTTTGGGTCCGGTTAAAGGCAAAACCACAGATGACGGTGCTTCGTCGTGGTTTATTTTTGTTTACTGTCCGTGACCGCGCGTAGAAAAGGTCTATATGAGCAACGCCCCCTCCGTCGCCCACCAAGGCAAAGTGGTGTTCGTCGGCGCCGGACCCGGCAACCCGGACCTTCTGACAGTTCGCGCCAGGGAAGTACTCGCGTACAACGCTATTGCGGTCGCAGACTCGCAGGTGCTTGCTGGGGTACGCGAAATTGTGGGTTCGGCCCTGCCGGTGCCCCAAGAAAAACTCGATGCTGCAGAGCAGGAATATGCTCGCATGTGTGCTGAGGCGAAAGCCCAGGGGGCTCGTCGGAAGCCGCCAAGGCCAGCAGCCCCAACGGCTGCTGATGTGCGGGAGTTTGCTGGTTCGGAGCAGGTCGTCACCCAGCTGCGCACGGCGTTAGAAGAGGCCGGAGGCAGCGATGTTATCCGGTTGGTTGCCGGTAACCCATTAAATCGGGAAGCCATTTTGGCGGAGATCTCCGCTGTGAGTGCCGCTGGCATGGAATTCCAGGTGGTTCCTGGGATGTCGTTGCCTTCCACAGTGCCGTCGTTTGCAGGATTAGCACTGGGCTCAACCTACACCGAAGCCGATATGACCGATGGCGACGTCGACTGGGACCAATTGTCTGTCGCGACGCAACCTATCGTGTTGCAGGCTTGGGCTTCGGACTTGCCAACGATCGCCGACGAGCTGAGCACACGTGGGATGAGCGTTGACACCCCCGCGTTTGTCACAGTCAATGGCACGACACGCTTGCAGCGCACCTATGAAGCGACCCTAGCAACGCTGGGCAAGCTGAACGCAGAGCTTGACGGCATCTTAGTGGTGACCTTAGGGCGCAGCTTTGATGACCGTTCCAAGTATTCCTGGTGGGAGAACCGCCCCCTGTACGGTTGGCGGGTGTTGGTTCCGCGCACGAAAGAGCAAGCCGGTCCAATGTCGGCGCAGCTGGCTTCCTATGGGGCAATTCCGCAATTGGTGCCGACGATTTCTGTGGAACCGCCACGAAACCCAGCCCAGATGGACCGCGCAATCAAAGGCATTGTCGAAGGGCGCTATAAATGGGTCGTGTTCACCAGCGTGAACGCGGTAAAAGTAGTTTGGGACAAGATCGCGGAATTGGGTCTCGATGCTCGCGATTTTGCTGGCGTGCACTTAGCTGCGGTGGGAGGAAAAACCGCCGAAGCTATTCGCGAAAAAGGCATGGTTCCGGAAGCTTTGCCGAAGGCAGACGCACAAAACGCTCATGGCTTAGTGGAATCTTTCCCACCATATGTGGAAGATATTGACGCTGTTGGTCGCGTTCTGCTGCCGCGTGCGGATATTGCCGGTGATGCGTTAGTAGACGGGCTACAGGCGCTCGGTTGGGAAGTTGACGATGTGGTCGCGTACCGGACGGTTCGCGCGGCTCCACCATCAGCGGAAACCCGCGACATGATCAAAACGGGTGCCTTTGATGCGGTGGCATTTACCTCCGGGTCGACGGTGCGCAACCTCGTGGGTATTGCGGGGAAACCACACCAGCGCACTATCATTGCTTGCATTGGGCCGATGGCGAAAGCCGCGGCAGAAGAGATGGGGCTGCGCGTCGACGTCGTCCCGGAAGTCGCTGATGTTCCGCATCTTATCGACGCCCTGGCGGACCACGTGGCACACCTGCGCGCAACGGGTAACCTTCCGGCTCCGCGGAAAAAACGTCGTACGCGTCGGAAAGCGACGGCTTCGGTTAGCACCAATTCTGGGAGCGCTGCCTCTGGAAAAGCTGATTCTGGAAATTTACTGTCGGAAAGCAGTACACAGACAAGCGCAAGTTAGGGCGGAACCACCGCGTTGTTTCGCTGACTGTGTAGTTGACTAGGTACTAGCTCCACAGCTCCTCTTACCTGGAAAATAAGAAATTTAAGAAAGGTCCCCGAAGTGGATTACCCTCTGTCTCGTCGCCCCCGTCGCCTACGCAGCACCCCCGCATTACGGGAATTAACAGCCGAGACGCACCTGCGCCCCGCTGATTTCATCCTTCCGATGTTCATCGCTGATGGTTTAGACGAGCCGAACCCGATTTCGGCGATGCCGGGCGTTTCTCAGCACACTTTTGATTCCTTGACCCGAGCTGCAGAACAAGCACTGGAGCAGGGAGTACGTTGCGTCGATTTGTTTGGAGTCCCGCTCCCAGAGCACAAGGACCAGAACGGATCACAAGCGTGGGCAGAAAGCGGCATCTTAAACCGCGGGATCGCACATCTGCGCAAAGAGTTCGGCGATGACTTGCTAATCATGGCTGATACCTGCCTCGATGAATTCACCAGTCACGGACATTGTGGGCTTCTTGACGCCAACGGAGACGTGCTTAACGACGCAACAGTGGATTGTTACGTGGATATGGCAGTGAGCCAGGCAGCAGCAGGCGCGCACCTGGTTTCTCCATCAGGAATGATGGATGGTCAGGTTGCAGCGATCCGCCAGGGGCTGGATTCTGCAGGATATTCCGATGTCGCGATCATGGCTTACTCGGCGAAGTATGCGTCGGCGTTTTTCGGCCCGTTCCGAGAAGCCGTCGGTTCTTCATTGCAAGGGGATCGGCGTACCTACCAACAAGATCCGGCAAACCGACGGGAATCCTTACTGGAGGTGCAGCTGGATATTGAGGAAGGTGCAGACTTTGTCATGGTAAAGCCTGCTTTGGCGTACTTGGATATCATCAGCGAGGTTGCCGAGTTTTCCCCTGTGCCAGTTGCCGCCTACCAGGTTTCTGGTGAATACTCCATGATCCAAGCTGCTGGTCATAACGGTTGGATTGACCGTGATGCCGTAATGATGGAGTCGTTGTTGAGCATTAAGCGTGCGGGCGCCAATCAAATCCTGACGTACTTTGCGACGGACGCTGCCCGGCTGTTAAACCAGCGTTAAGGTGCCGGGCGGTTGACCCGTTCTGTCTGCTACCGTGCACAAAAACCACACAGTGTATAAGGTGCACCCTATGGTGAATATGCAGCCTCAGTCCCGTGAGCCAGAGTTGTCGACTAAGAATGCCGCAAACGCGAACAGCGTTTCACCGCGGGCTGATGGCGCGAAAGGGCAGAATTTGCAGGAGCAGAGCGTGACAAGCCCGTCCCCGAAAAATTCCCGACGCCCGCAACAGCCGGAATCTGTGCGTTTTTATACGGGGCTGTGGGCGTTCGTGCTGCTTGTGGAGTTTGTCCACCAAGTTCTCAATATCGCTCTGGCGCTGTGGGATCCTTCTGAACTGCAAGCCCAGGCTGCTAGCAGTATCGAAGAAAGTGGTCAGGCAATTAGTGAGAGTTTGCTGAACTTTGGTGTTTACGGCTCTATTGTATTGATGGGGCTGATCTCCGTACTGCTGCTTGGACTACTGGCAACGATGCTGTATTTGCTTAATAAGCAACATAAGCGGGCAGGTTTGGCACGGCGGATGCTGTTTTTCTTTGGCCTATATTTCACGTTCCGCCTGGTTGTTATTTTTGGGTCTTCTGGCAACCCGTTATCCGAAATTCCGGAAGTTTTCTACATTATTGACGGCAATCTCCAGGTTCTTGTTGGTGTTGCTGCTGTCCTTACTCTCATATTCGGAGGCCGAAATGAGACGCTGGACTACACCGGGGAGCTAGAACGTATGCGCCAGATGGAGCAAGAACTACGCGCTGAGCAGGAACGGCGTGCGCAAAAGAAAAAAGAGAAGCAAGTTAAGAAGCAAGCGGAGCGCGAGGCCCGAAATTCCGGGAAAGGCGAAGATGCCCAAAAAGCGCAGAAGATCTCGCAGGACGCAGAGCGCTAAAGAAGAAAACGCTGGTGGAAGTTCCTGCATGACTGCCCAGGGATGCTGCTAGGCCGGTTTCGTTCTAGGTTGCGACCTCGTGGATAATGGGAGCTATGACGCGTCGGAATTTAAACAATTCGCCTTTCCTTGATGCCGCCTTTGGGCGGACCCCAAGCCGCACTCCGGTGTGGTTTATGCGCCAGGCTGGCCGTAGCCTTCCTGAGTACCGGAAGTTGCGCGAGGGCACGAGCATGTTGGACGCGTGTTTTCAGCCTGAGATGCTTGCCGAAATTACGATGCAGCCTGTGCGGCGCCACGATGTCGACGCCGCGATTTTGTTTTCAGACATTGTGATCCCGTTGAAAGCAGCGGGTGTTGATGTCGAAATTGTTCCGGGGCGGGGGCCGGTGCTGGCGCAACCTGTGCGCACGCCTCAGGACGTGCGCGATCTACCGGTGCTGGACGACGACATTTCGGAGGTATCCGAGGGAATCGAGATAATTCTGGATGAACTGACGGATTCGCAGGCGCTGATTGGTTTCATCGGTGCGCCGTTTACTTTGGCTAGTTACCTCGTGGAAGGTGGGCCGTCGAAAAACCATGAGCGTACAAAATCGTTGATGCATTCTGATCCGAACACCTGGCATTTGCTGATGGAGAAAATCACCCCTACGGTGATGCGTTTTTTGCAGACGCAGATTACGGCGGGAATTGATGCCATGCAGCTGTTTGACTCCTGGGCTGGGTATCTCACAGAGCGTGATTACCGCGAATTTGTGTTGCCGTATTCGCAGCGCATTCTTGAATCGGTGCGGGGCGAGATTCCCCGTATTCATTTCGGCGTCGGCACGGGTGAACTGCTTGGTGCCATGAGCCAGGCGGGTTCTGAGGTTATGGGTGTGGATTGGCGCGTGCCGCTGGATAGTGCAGCTGAGCGAATTTGCCAGTCCGCGGGGCCACGCGTGTTGCAAGGCAATTTGGACCCAGCGATTTTGTTTAGCGGTGAGCAGGCGATGGCCCGCGAGATTACCCGTATTAAAGGGGAAGCTGCGGCTGCGGTTTCCGCTGGTAATGCCACGGGACACATTTTCAATTTGGGGCATGGCGTGCTACCTAACACAGCCCCGGAAGACATTACGAAGGCTGTGGAACTTATTCATGAAACTGGCACTGGGGCAGTTGCTGCGCCAGCAACTCGCTGAAAGAGCATGGGCGCCGGAATTTGCGCGCTGAAAGAGCATGGGCGCCGGAATTTGCGCGCTGAAAGAGCATGGGCGCCGGAATTTGCGCGCTGAAAGCTATCTAGACGGCTGCTGCCGTCGCCTTCACAACCTGACTAATTCGGAGTATTTTTCTCATGACTCGTTGCGCGATTATTGGAGCCGGACTCGCCGGTTTGACTGCTGCTTATCAGCTGCGCCAGGAGCTGCCCTCTGCACAAATTGATGTGTGGGAAGGTGCGGAGCGTATTGGCGGTAAGTTGCACACGGTGCCCTTTGACGGCGGCCCGGTTGATATGGGGGCGGAAGCGTTTTTAGCCCGGCGGGATGATGCGCGTGAGTTTTTTGCAGAGTTGGGCCTTGCTGATGAGATTGTTTATCCCTCTGCTTTGCGTCCGTTGCTGTATTCCCAGGAGACCACTCATCCGTTGCCAACCGCCGGGGTGATGGGGATTCCGGCAACGGGGCAAGCTGTGGCGGGTCTGGTGAGTCCGGAAACGGTCAAGTCCATCGATGCGGAAGCGCAACGAGAGCCAATTGCCTGGGAGCTGGGTGGCGATCAAAGCCTGGGATTATTGGTGCGTGATCGTTATGGGGATGAAGTCGTCGATCGTTGTGTTTCTGCGTTGTTGGGTGGGGTGTACTCCTGTGCTGCGGATGATTTGGGGGTTCGTGCCACGGTTCCGGCTTTAGCGAATGCTTTAGATGAGTTGGTGCGCGAGGGCGGGCCGGTCACGCTGAGTGCTGCTGTTGCCAAGGTTCTTGCTGCGGGTGAAAAAGCTGCTTCGCCGCAGACTTCTAGTGGGTCGAAGCCCGCCCCGGTTTTCGGCACTTTCCGCAACGGGTATGCCACCTTGTATGAGCGGTTGGCGCAGGCTTCTGATGCTGAGATTTACCTGGAAACTTTTGTGACTGGAATTGCGGAGGTCCCGAGTTCGGAGGTTGCAAGCCATTCGGGGGCTACTAGCTCCGACCAGGTGGGCTCCGACGCTCAGCAATCTGACTCTGCTACTTTGCAGTCGGCATCTGCCGCAGCTACCAGGTATCGGCTGCTTGGCCTGGGCGTGGATGAAACTCTTTACGACGCCGTCTTGGTTGCGGCTCCAGCTCCGATGGCAGCGCGGATCTTGAAATCCTTACCTGGTCCTACCGCGAAGGCGGCGGAGATCATGAGCTCCATCAAGTTGGCAAGTTCTGCTGTTGTCGGCTTGCGTTTTGCTTCGGATGTGGACCCAGCAGGTAATGCGCTTCCGGAAAACTCCGGGATTCTTGTTGCTGCTGATCAACCTGGGGTGACGGCGAAAGCGTTTACGTTGTCATCTCGGAAATGGCCACATTTGGCGGAGCGAGGCGCGATAGTGCGCGCCAGCTTTGGTCGTTTCGGTGATGACGCGATCACTCGGGCGCCGGAAGATGAACTCGTGGATTATGCTCTTGATGATCTCGCTGCACTCACTGGTTTCGATGGTCGTGCGGCTGGTGTTGAAGAGATTTACACGCAGCGTTGGTTTGGTGGGTTGCCGCGTTATGATTACACCCATACAGAAACTGTGCAGCGTGCGGAAGAAGTGCTTGCCGACGTAGACCGTATCGCCGTGACTGGAGCGTGGGCCGGTGGTGTTGGCGTCCCGGCGGTGATTGCGCATGCGCGCAAGGCAGCGCAAAGTCTTGCTCGTCAGTTGTAGGAACCCCGCCGGTTCTAGAGGGGCACCACCTCTAGGCGTGAATTCTCGTAGGTGACGGACCCCGTAGACTAGGGGTTATGACTCAGGACAATTCACATGCAGCTGTAGATTCCTCGACCGTAGAAAACACAAGTGTAGAAACCGCACGTGTAGAAACCCCAAGGCATTCTGCTTCCGGTGCCTCTACAGGTAACGGGGCTGACGTTGCTGCCGGTTCCGGCGCCGCATTGCCTTCGGCCCGCTCGGAGGAGTGGTTTCGTCGTGCTGTGAATATCACCCCGGGTGGTGTGAACTCTCCAGCTCGTACCTTTGACGCGGTTGGGGGCACTGCGCGGTTTATTGCTCATGGCAAGGGTTCTCGTTTGTTTGACGTTGATGGAAACGAGTATGTCGATTTGCTGTGTTCTTATGGCCCAGGAATTCACGGTAATGCTCATCCGGAGATTGTTGCGGCAGTAACTCGTGCCGCGGAGAAGGGGTTAGGTTTCGGCACACCGACCACGGGTGAGGTGGAACTGGCTGAGTTGATTGCGCAGCGCACTGCCGTCGACAAGGTCCGCCTGGTTAATTCGGGTACTGAGGCCACGATGACTGCGGTTCGCCTGGCACGTGGTTATACGGGGAAGAGCAAGATCATCAAGTTCCAGGGCTGTTATCACGGGCATGTCGATGCTCTGTTGGCTTCCGCAGGTTCGGGTGTGTTGACGTCGTCAAGCCCGGATTCTCCTGGTGTGACTAAGGCGCAGGCTTCGGAAACCATCGTTGTCCCGTACAACGATTTGGAGGCTGTGCGCCAGGCGTTTGCCGAGAATCAGGGAGAGGTTGCTGCCGTGATTGCGGAAGCAGCTGCCGGGAATATGGGAACCGTCGCCCCGGAGGAGGGGTTCAACCAGGCGTTGAAGCAGCTTGCGCACGATAACGGTGCTTTGTTGATCCTCGACGAGGTCATGACTGGGTTCCGTACTTCGTATCAGGGATGGTACGGCATTGACGGTGTGGCTGGTGATTTGGTGACCTTCGGCAAGGTCATTTCGGGAGGGTTGCCCGCCGCTGCTTTCGGTGGCCGTGCTGACATCATGGCTCACCTGGCACCAGAAGGCCCCGTTTATCAGGCTGGAACTTTGTCTGGTAATCCGGTTGCTGTTGCGGCGGGCACCAAGTCGTTGCAGCTTGCCGACGAATCCCTATACCAGCGCATCGGTGCGCACGCGGACACTCTTAGCGAGATGATTTCGCGTGCATTGCAGGCGGAAGGCGTTGCGCACAATATTCAGCGTGCCGGCACCATGTTGTCCGTTCGTTTTGCTGAGGGGCAGGGGCGCAACTTCGCTGATATGCAAGCTGCCGATACGTTCCGTTTCGGTCCGTTTTTCCATGCTTTGCTGGATAATGGGGTAGTAGTTCCACCTTCGGCTTTTGAGACCTGGTTTGTGCACGACGCTTTGGGCGATGCAGACTTTGAAATTCTCGAAAAAGCGTTGGCACCGGCGGCGAAGGCTGCAGCTGCTGCACAGCCGACGAATTAATGGTTGCGGTTTAGTCTCCGCGCATCGACCAGGCCTCGACTGATACTCTGGGATTCTGAGAATCTGGGGTTCTGGGGGTTTTGAGGGGCAGGGATTGCGAGCGTGCTCTAGTCGCCTGCGTTCAGCCAACAGTGAACCTGCGCTAGGCTGGACGCTATCCGAAATGCCTTTTCGGCAGTAATATTGTGCGACATTATTATGTTTCGCGACCATATTTCGTGATTGTGTTTCACGACCATATTTCACGATTGTGCTATTTCGCGCAGCTGACGAATCCTAATGTCAGGAAAAGGAGAATTGCCCCATGCTGAATATCTCATCCAGCGATCGCCCTGCATCCAACCAAGCGAAACAAGCTAACCCAGCCAACCAATCGCATGAAACCAAGAAAGCTGGTGGTACTGGTTCGGAGGTTCCGGTGACTATCGTGCACTTGGTACGTCATGGGGAAGTTTTTAACCCGGGCAAGATCCTCTATGGCCGGATTCCCGGTTATCATTTGTCTTCCCGGGGCCATTCTATGGCTGCCCGCACTGCGAAATCTTTCGCAGGCCATGATGTGGCTTATCTGGCGGCATCACCGTTGCTTCGGGCGCAGCAGACAGCGCAACCAATCTCTAAAGTCACAGGTCTAGAAGTTGAGGAATGCCCACAGGTTATCGAGTCGGGTAATGATTTCGAAGGTTTGCGCACGAAGGGCTTGCGTTCGCAGTTGTGGAACCCAAAACGCTGGCCGCAGATGTATAACCCTCTGGAGCCATCTTGGGGCGAGCCGTTTGTAGATATTGCTGATCGCATGATGGCGGCAGTGCACGATATCCGCGATAAAGCCGAAGGCCACGAGGGTATTGTGGTTTCTCACCAGTTGCCGATCGTCATGGTGCAACGCACGGTGCGTGGCCAGGCATTGGCACATGCCCCTTGGAATCGCGAGTGTGCGCTGGCTTCCGTAACGAGCTTGGTTTTCAGCGGGGAAGAAATTGTCGATATTCGCTACTCCACGCCGGCTTGGGAAATATAGATTTCCCATACCAAGGTGAATCATCTGGGGTTTGGTATCCAGGTCTCGACTTGGCTCAGCTGTCATGTTGGGTGATACTAGGGGCACTATGATTACGACTTTTGGACCATCCCGGCGTTCCCGTACCGTCCCGTCTCTTGTGCTGGCAGGTGCAATGTCGTTGACTTTGGCGGCATGTGCGTCGGAAGAAGCCAATAAGAATGCTGTTTCCGACGTGGGCGGTACTTTCGAGTTCCATACTCCGGGTGGGCAAACGGAAATTTTCTATGACGAATCTGAGCGTCAGCCGATTGCGAATCTACGCGGTCCGTCTTTGATGAACGAGGATGAGACCTTGTCTCTTGATGATTTCGCTGGAGAGGTCGTCGTTCTGAACTCGTGGGGCCAGTGGTGTGCTCCGTGTCGCGCGGAGGTAGACGATTTGCAACGTGCTCATGAGGAACTCAGTGAATCCGGTGGCACCGTGCTGGGCATTAATGTCCGGGATTACAATCAAACGATCTCGCAGGATTTCGTTAAGGATAACGGCGTGGAGTACCCGTCGATTTATGATCCGCCGTTCCGTTCCGCGGCCGCATTGGGTGGTATTCCGACTTCCGTGGTGCCGACGACGATTGTTCTGGACAAACAGCACCGCCCGGCCGCGGTTTTCTTGCGCGAGGTTACCGATCAGGACATTCTTGATGCGGCATTACCTCTTCTCGACGAAAGTTAAACGCTGGTAGTGTCTGTCGTGCCTATGGCCTCTATGGATTTTATGAACCTGGCAAACCCGTCAAACCTGTCGAACGTATCGGGCCTATCGAACCTATTCAATTCGGAGTTCTCGCGTGCAGTGTTGTCGGAACAAGCAGCGAGCGCCGGTTCTATCGCAAGTGCGAGTTTCAGTGTCAGTGCTAGTACTAGCAGTACCGCGGTGTCGTCGGTTGCTGCTGCGTCGGCGTCTGCATCATCATTCGCAGACGCCGCGGCAAGTGGCCCGCTTGTCCTAGGCTTTCTTGCCGCCGCGTTGGCCGGACTCGTATCTTTTGCTTCACCGTGTGTCGTTCCGTTGGTGCCCGGCTACATTTCTTACCTTGCGGGTGTCGCGGGTGGCTCGGTGGAGCTGGATGATCGTTATGGTGTCCGCGTCGCCAAGCGTCGACAGTGGGCCGTGGTTGGGGCTTCGTTGCTTTTTATTGCAGGTTTTACCGCTGTCTTCCTTCTGGCAACCGTCTCTGTTTTTGGGGCCCTGAGTGCCATTAATGCCAATGCCGAAACCCTGCAACGGGTTGGTGGTCTCGTCACGATCCTGATGGGCGTCGTGTTTTTGGGTGGCGTGAAGTTCCTGCAACGTGATACCCGTGGGGAACCGAAAAAATGGAGTACCTGGGTGGGTGCTCCGCTGCTGGGTGGCGTGTTTGCACTGGGCTGGACTCCGTGTTTGGGGCCGACTCTTGCAGCGATCATTTCGATTTCGGCCGGTACTGAAGGCAGCACCGCGGCCCGAGGTGTGCTCATGATCATTGGTTATTGCCTGGGCCTGGGGCTGCCGTTTGTGCTGTTTGCGCTGGGTTCGGCCAAGGCCATGCGCTCCATTGACTGGTTGCGCAAGAATTCCCGCATTATCCAGACCATCGGAGGCGTACTCATGATCCTCGTTGGGCTTGCCCTGGCAACGGGCGTATGGGCGGAGTTCATTAACTATATTCGGCAGTGGACTTTCGATTATGGAACGACCCTGATTTAGCCTGCCGCCCCAGTCCCATCACCCCAGTCCCCTCACCCTAGCCAGCCAACCCGCTGACTATTCCCGCGATTTTCCTTAAGGAGCTCACCGTGGACAACACCGCGCGCAAATCCTGGTTGCCCTGGCGATTGTTGAAGCGAGCCTGGCGTTGGTTAACCAGTATGCGTACGGCGTTGGTGTTGTTGTTCCTGTTGGCCATCGCCGCGGTGCCGGGTGCGTTGTTGCCGCAGCGTTCGTTGAATGAGGAAAACGTCAACGAGTACATCGCAAATAACGGCAAGCTCGCCGAGGTCTACGATTCGTTGCAGCTTTTCGACGTCTTCCAGTCCTCGTGGTTTATTGCGATTTTCACGTTGCTGGCGGCCTCGTTGGTTGGTTGTATTATCCCGCGTAGTTGGGATCACTATAAGGCGTGGCGCGCGCGTCCGACTCGAGCCCCACGTTTCTTGCACCGGATGCCGCATCACCACACGGGAACCTTGGACAAGTCGCTTGCCGACGCCCGCACTGAGACGTTAAGGCTGCTGCGCCGCTGGCGGATCTCGGAATTTAGCGCCGATGAGGACCGCGCCGGAAGACCGTCTATTTCTGCGGAGCGCGGTTATGGGCGTGAGCTGGCGAACCTGGTGTTCCACATCGCGTTGGTTGCCATTTTGGTGACGGTGGCTGCTGGCCGCATGGTTTACTACGAAGGCCAGGTCATTATTGTTACGGAATCTGGTAGCTACGATGGTGCGGTCGAGCTGGACCAGTCCACTGAATTCTGTAATACTTCCGTCTCAAGCTATGACTCTTTCCGCGCTGGGCCGCTTTTCGACGGCACGGGCCTGAACCCGTTCTGTTTCATTGCGCACAATTTCCGCGCCGATTATCTGCATAATGGGCAGGCGGAGATGTTCACTTCTGATATTTCCTATGCCCAGGGCGACGAGATTTTTTCCGACCCGGAAACATGGGACGACTACCAGTTGCGGGTGAATGATCCGCTGCGTATTGACGGTGATCGTGTCTATTTGCAGGGCCATGGGTTTGCGCCGACGTTTACCGTGAAGTGGCCTAATGGGGAAACCCGGACCCAGACTTGGCAGTTCCGTCCCGATGATTTGGTGAACTTCTTGTCTTCCGGTGCGATGCGTTTCGATCCTCCTGCTGGTATGTACCCAGATCTGTATGAGCGCCGACAGAATCAGATTGCACTGCAGGGGTTGTTCGCGCCGACGGCTGATTGGCAGGGAGAGAATGGCGAGCTGCTGACTTCGGCTTTCCCAGAGATGCGTGACCCGGCGGTGGCGATTGATGTTTACCGGGGTGATGCCGGATTGGATACGGGTATCGCGCAGTCGATTTTTGATTTGGACCAGACGCTGATTCACAGTGGCCAGTTGCAGAAGTTGGAGCGCGTGAACTTGAAGGCTGGCGAGTCCATCACCCTGGACGACGGTACTGAGCTGACTTTCGATGGTGCTTCGGAGTTTGCGAACTACCAGGTCGCGCACGATCCGTTCCAGCGCTGGGTGTTGCTGTCGACGATCGTGATGTTGTTGTCGTTGGTGGGTTCGCTGGTGATTAAGCGTCGCCGTATTTGGGTGCGGTTTACCGATAATGGCGATGGCACCACCGGTATTGAGATGGCTGGACTGGCTCGTACTGACCGCGCTGGTTGGGGAGAAGAGCTGGATAGGATCTACCGGGAGTTGTTTGCGCTGCCGGACCCGGATGATGTGGAAGAAGACGAGCTGTATAGCCGGGATTAAGTTATCTGGCGTCTCAGGCAGGTCGGCTAAGTCAGTGGTATTCGGTTTGGTGGGGCACTGCCTGGTGGTGCAGACTCAGACGTTTATCATCCGAAAGGATTATGTCCGCCCTATCATTAGTTGAGGTGGGGACTCGTTCTGCTGTAGTTTGAAAAGGCCATGTTTCCTGCAACATCCGCGGATGTTGGTCCGGAAACGTCGTGATCACGATAAGAAAGTGTGAATTAATGCTTGCTGATCAAACGCTGTCCAATTTCTCGGACCTGATGTTCCGGACGACGTTCGTTATTTATGCGATTGCCCTGGTTGTGGCCCTGGTGTTTTATGTCAAGGTGCAAAGCGTGATCGACGCACACCGGCAACGCGAACGCGTTGGGGCCGATGGACGTGCTGCCGACGATAACCGCGATGCTGATGCAGGGGCCGGTGGTAAAACAGTCGACGAACTGGAAGCTGGTGCCCGCAAGTGGTCGGGTATGGCGCAGACTCTGATCTGGCTGGGAATTATTGTTCATGCAGGGGCTGTGCTTACTCGTGGCTTGGCGAACAGCCGGTTCCCATTCGGCAACATGTATGAGTATTCGCTCATGCTGACTTTGCTCACCATGGTTGTGGCGGCAGTCGTTATCGGCCAGCGCCAAGAATGGCGCGTGCTGTGGCCCTGGCTGCTGATTCCCGTCATCATCTTGATGTTCGTCGGCGGTTCACACCTATATGCAGAATCTGCCCCATTGGTTCCAGCGCTGCGGTCGTTCTGGTTGCCGATCCACGTGGGCATTGCCGTCTTAGGCGGTTCCATCGGCATGCTTTCGGGTGTCGCTTCGTTGTTGTATTTATTGCGACGGTGGCAGCCAAAAGGCGAGGAGAGCGACGGCATTGTCGGCGCGATTGTGAAGCCTTTGCCGAGTGCGAAAAAGCTTGACGGGCTGGCCTATAAGTCTGCGATTGTGACCCTGCCGGTCCTTGGCCTGGGGCTACTGCTCGGTGCGATTTGGGCGGAAGCCGCGTGGGGCAGGCCGTGGAACTGGGACCCGAAAGAAACCGTTTCCTTGATTTCCTGGATCTTATACGCGGCGTATCTGCATGCCCGTGCCACCGCCGGGTGGCGTGCGATGCGGGCGGCTTGGATTAACATTGTCGCGCTGGCCACCATGATCTTTAATTTCTTCTTCATTAACATGGTGGTTTCGGGTCTGCATTCTTACGCCGGGTTGAACTAGCCCGCAGCGTGTGCCCTGAGACGCGCGCGTTGCGGCGTGTGTCCGGGGAAGCTGTGTCCGTCAATGAGTGCCCGGCAAGCAGTGTTCGGGGGGAGCCCATGCCTGGGGGTTATTTTCGGGCTCTCCCCAACGGGGTCAACTAAAGTGACGCGATACCGTCATGCTTAACGTCGGCGGTACCGGCTGCAA
>ERZ1023415.68-NODE-68-length-23744-cov-19.254675_pt1 | contig 23744 bp, 21 predicted proteins | sample MGYA00380510_ERZ1023415 | MGnify/ENA primary metagenome ERZ1023415 (study PRJEB33173, sample SAMEA4830299) | metagenome | study: EMG produced TPA metagenomics assembly of the PRJEB25223 data set...
TCGTCTGCTGCGGCGTTTTCGTCGCCAACGCGGACGATGACTTCTCCGACCTCGACGGTGTCGTCTTCTTCGGCGAGGATTTCGATGATGGTACCGGCAACTGGGGAAGGAACCTCGGTATCGACCTTGTCGGTGGATACCTCAAGCAGTGGTTCGTCGACTTCGACTGTATCGCCGACGGACTTCAGCCATTGGGTGATGGTGCCTTCGGTTACTGATTCGCCGAGTTCTGGCATTTCTACATCAGTGGCTTGGGATGAGCCGCCGGAAGACTTCTTGTCATTCTTGGACTTTTTGTTGTCTTCCTTTTCCTCGGAAGCGGAATCCTCGGAGCCTGCGTTGCCTTCAGTCTCGCTAGCGTCGTCAGAATCATCGGAGTCGTCTGCTGCGGCGTTTTCGTCGCCAACGCGGACGATGACTTCTCCGACCTCGACGGTGTCGTCTTCTTCGGCGAGGATTTCGATGATGGTACCGGCAACTGGGGAAGGAACCTCGGTATCGACCTTGTCGGTGGATACCTCAAGCAGTGGTTCGTCGACTTCGACTGTATCGCCGACGGACTTCAGCCATTGGGTGATGGTGCCTTCGGTTACTGATTCGCCGAGTTCTGGCATTTCTACATCAGTGGCTTGGGATGAGCCGCCGGAAGACTTCTTGTCATTCTTGGACTCTTTGTCGTCTTTCTTTTCCTCGGAAGCGGAATCCTCGGAGCCTGCGTTGCCCTCAGCGTCGCTAGCGTCGTCAGAATCATCGGCGCTAGCAGCATCAGCAGAATCTTGCGAGTCTGCGCTCTCCCCCTCGTCGCCGATGATGGCGATGACGTCGCCAACTTCTACGGTGTCGTCTTCTTCGGCTTTGATCTCCAGAAGCGTACCCGAGACCGGGGAAGGGACTTCAGTATCCACTTTGTCAGTGGAAACTTCGAGCAAAGGCTCGTCGGCTTCGACAGTATCGCCGACGGACTTCAGCCACTGGGTAATGGTGCCTTCGGTAACCGATTCGCCCAGCTCGGGCATCTCTACGGAGTGCGACATGTGTGAGAGACTCCTCTAAAGTCGTTAGTAAATAGAAGCTACGGCATTCCAGCCTACCGCCATCGCCGTTGCTACGTGTAATGAGTCAATGCGCAATATTGCGCACTACCCCTAGAATTGTGAACTGTGTTCAACCTATTCCGTCGTAACTCCACGAAATCACCGCTCAGGCCGCCCCGCGCGCCTGGCGATACGATACGCGAGCAAGACCAGGCAGATCTAGTTGCATGGATCGATGGCCGAGGCTTCGTAGAAGGCTTCGTGGAGCCGGAAACCGTGGTTAATGAAATGTCGATCGTGCTTGTCGACGACTCCGGCGACTATATCCGCCGCCGTATTGGCGGGCCCAAAGGAATAGACGCCGTGGCCCGGGTACTAGATGTGCCAATCTATGACGTTGAAGAAACCGGGTATCCACAGCGTATGCGCGAGCGCATGAAACGTGAACGAATCCTACGCAAGCGCCAAGAACAAGTGGAGCGCCGCAAACAGTGGGAACGGCGCCACGGAGATGCTTAGCTGGCGATCTCGTCCAACCAAGCAACTAGTGTGCGTACTGGAACACCGGTTGCACGCTGCGCAGTGTATCCGGAAGCGCTTGCTGCCCAGGCAGGGCCGGCGATATCGAGATGTGCCCACTCAATTCCCTCGCCGACGAACTGCGACAAATAGGTACCCGCAAACTGCATGCCACCCCAACGATCCTCGGAGATATTGCGGATATCCGCCGCAGGGGTTTTAATCGCTTCTTCGTGCTCTTCCAGCAAGGCCATGGCCCAAGCTTTTTCGCCTACACGGCGCCCCAGCTCAGCGATGCGATCGCGTAGCTCATCGCTACCCATAACACCGTAGGTTTTCTTGCCCAACGCGAGCATCTGGTGGCCGGTCAACGTTGCCGTCTCTACCAAATAATCTGGCTTGTCTTCGCTCGCGCGCGCGATGGCGTCGGCAAGCACGATACGGCCTTCAGCGTCGGTATTCAGAATTTCTGAAGTAATTCCACCATAGTGGGTGATGACGTCTCCTGGGCGAATAGCGTTACCGGAAGGCATGTTTTCTGCCAGCGGCACAGTGGTGGTTAACTCCACGTTGAGGTCGAGCTTTGCAGCAGCGACAGTGGCAGCTACGACGGCTGCTGAGCCACCCATGTCCATGATCATCTCGCCCATGCCTGCGCCAGGCTTCAAAGAGATACCACCGGTGTCAAAGGTAATGCCCTTGCCCACGAGAGCAACCTTTTTCTTTGCCTTGCGCGGACTATGGTGCAGGCGGACCAGACGCGGCGGGCGGACCGAACCCTGGCCGACCGCCAAAATACCACCGAAGCCCTCCTTCTCCAGTTGCTTTTCGTCGAGAATCTCCACCTTCAGGCCTGCATCTTCGGCAAAGCCACGGATAAACTCAGCATAGGATTCTGGGAATTTATGGCTGGAAGGAACGTTGACAAAGTCCCGTGCTAGGCACACCGATTCTGCACCAACTTGTGCGAGACGGAAGATGTCAGAATCCTTCTTTGGATCGCCGAGCACAGTGAATTCGGCGGGATCTTTATCAGCGCGGTTCTTTTTCTCGTCCGGCTGGGTGACACCCTCGTCTTTGCTTCCACGGATGCCTGGGTAGGCATATCCGCCTAAGATCAAGCCTTCCACAATAGCGGCGAGGCGATCACGGTCACCGGAAAGAGCAACGGCGACCGAATTTAGATCCTTGACCGCGCGGGAAACAGTACCAGCCGCGCGACGCAGAACCTCGTCGTCAAGCTTGTCCTGCGCACCCAACCCCACCGCGATGACTACGTCGATGCCCAGCTTCTTTGGAGCCGGCAAGCGGGTGATCTCATTTGCTTTACCCGTGGCTTTGACTATCTGCAAGCCCTCAACCACTTCGCGTAGCTGGCCACCGGAAAGCCAATCTGTGTCAAGGATTTTTACGCTGTTCTCGTTGGCTGAGTCCTGCGTGCGGAACACGCCGACGACGAGGGCATCGGCGTTTTTAGGCAACTTTTTCTGCAACTCCACTGGGCTAATCTTGCCGCGGGCTGGAAGTTCGAACTTTGGGGCAGCCATAATTTCCTTTCTTGTCACATGACAATGTTCGTGCAATCTAGTTGAAATTCGTTCTAGGCCTTCCCAGCCTAGCGAGATTTACCGCGGAACGCCGCGCAGGGGTGTGCCCTAAGTCTCTATTAAAAGGTGGAAAGGGTACATTAGCTATCATGAGCGACTTCAAATTTTCCGTGACCCGCAATGACACTCCGACGCCCGCAGCTGAACGCGAGGAAATCCTGGCGAACCCAGCATTCGGTAAAAAATTCACGGATCACATGGTGGTTGCCGACTGGAATGCAGAACAAGGCTGGCACAACCTATCGGTGCAGCCATACGCACCATTGACCTTGGATCCTGCGACGACCGTTTTTCATTACGGGCAAGCAATTTTCGAAGGCATCAAGGCATATCGGCAGAGTGATGATTCGATCGTTACTTTCCGTCCTGAGAAGAATGCGCAACGTATAGCGAGCTCCGCGCAGCGCATGGCAATGCCGGAAATCCCAGAACAATTATTTATCCAAGCATTGAAAGAATTAGTTGCCGTCGACAAGGATTGGGTCCCAGCAGCCGGGGGAGAGGGATCCTTGTACCTTCGTCCATTCCTGATTGCAACGGAAATCGGGCTCGGCGTCGCGCCATCGCAGTCTTATCGATTCTTGGTTATTGCCTCGCCAGTCGGTGCGTATTTTCAGGGGGGCGTGAAACCGGTATCTGTGTGGATTTCCGAAGATTATGTGCGGGCCGCTCCCGGTGGAACCGGGGCCGCCAAATTCGCTGGTAACTACGCTGCTTCGCTAGTTGCCCAGCAAGAATCCATTGCACATGGCTGCGACCAGGTGGTCTTTTTAGATGCTGCAAAACGCCAAAAAGTCGAAGAGATGGGCGGCATGAACGTCATGTTCGTCATCCAGGGCAAGCTGGTCACTCCCGAACTGACCGGCACTATTTTGCCTGGTGTCACGCGAAATTCACTGTTGCAACTAGCGCGTGAGATGGGCATTGAAGTCGTGGAAGAAAGCATCACTCTGGAGCAATGGCGGGAAGCCGCCGAATCCGGTGCCATGAGTGAGGCTTTTGCGTGCGGGACGGCAGCGGTAATCACGCCAATTGGCACCGTGAAAACTACCACTGGCACGTTTAGCATCGGTGGCGGTCAACCCGGCGAAATCACGATGCAATTGCGTGAGAAACTAACCGGAATCCAACGGGGAGAGGTTGACGACACGCACGGCTGGCTACAAAAGCTCGCCTGATGATCACGCGCCCTGGTTATGCGCGTTGATCGCATCAGTGATCGCATAAACCTCATCAGCTACTAGCTCAATCGCTGCGTTGAGCGCAGATAATGCTAGAACGCCACCGGTTCCTTGCCCGGTTGTGAGATCGAAGGCAAGTAGGGGCGTTAATCCCAATTGTTGGACGGCTTGGATATGCGCAGGCTCCGGGGACAGCTGTGCCGAGCGCAGCCATGCTTGGGTTCCCGGAGCAACTTTTCCTGCTATCAGGCCACACACAGTGGCAAGGCAGCCGTCGACAAGCACTGGAGTGCGTCGGGAAGTTGCTTGCAGAATAAAACCAACCAATGACTGTACCGTTGGCATTTGGCATTCGCGCACAAGATCCAACAAATTAGTGGGATATCGACGGAAGCGGAACATGTGATCCCGGATAGCCGTGACGTCGGCTTGCCATTGTTTCGTCGTAAGCGAAGCTTCCAAGCTAGCTAGTGCTACCGGTTCTGTCTTCGTTATTGCGCCAAACAAGGCAGCAGCTTCGACGGAGAATCCCTCAGTGAGCTCGCCTGGGATCAGTAGATCTGCGCCAGCATCGATTTCAGAATCAGCGATAGAGCGGCCAAATTCTAGCGCGGCTCCGTCGATAGGGATCTCTTCTAGGCGAACGCCAGCACCATGAACACGGGCCAGCGTCGCCACGGGGGCAGAACCAGCGGCAATATCGTCGGCTGCAGTCTGGGACTCGGGCGTGCGCAAAGATGACGCACCCTTGCTACCAGTGGCAGAGCTCCGGGGGACAGAGGCACTGGGGGCAGAACTGCCGGGGGCAGGGCTGGCGGTAGCAGAATGAAAAATGACGACTCGGGGCTGCCGCAGCGGTTCCGCGGGAACTTTTCCTTGGCACGCGGCCATGAAAGCTGCTGCATCAGTAAGCCGACCAAAACTCCGGCCCCGCTGTGTCGATGACATAGCTGCAACCACCGCGGCGGCAGCCTCATTATCAATCTCCGCGGGAGCCCCAAGGTCAGCAAACTCAGCACTGTCGGCTTGGGTGCTGGAATCTGCATTAGTGGCAGCGTCAGCACTCTGCTTGGGTGCGGAATCAGGCTCGGGCTGAGGGATGGATTCGGGCTCGTGCGACATTGTGAAAACCTAAACTGTAACTATCTAGGGCCTAGAAGAATGAAGAATAGGGACGGTTAGACCTTGGCGCCGCGTTCGACCTGGGGCTTTGGTGAACGCCACTTACGTGGCTGAGTGGCACGAGAATAAGCGTAGAAGCCCAAGCGGAATCCAGCTTCGGTGGAGTCTGGGAATTTCTTGCGCACCGCGTTATTGCAACGTTTGCCCAGGATAACCCCTTCGATTGCGAGAATAACAATAATCACCATACCGATGAGTGAAATGATATTCGCTGCGTGAGGGTTAATTCCGCCGAGCAGGGTAGCACCAAGAATCATAAGGGCAATAAGCATCACCCAGTTGGTCAAGAAAGCGCGGGAATCCACCCAGTCTCGTGCGTAACGTCGCTCTGGTCCAATATCGCGAGCCAAGAGGTAGCGCTCATCGCCGGCATCCATGCGTTCTTGCTGTTCCTTGCGGCGACGCATGTTTTCTTGGCGTTCTTCGCGTTTGTATTCTTTCCATTCTTGCTTGGACATGGATTTCTTGAGCTCTTTTCGACGCTCCCGAGCCTGGGCTGGGGATGCACCGTTAGGATCGCGTCGTACACCGCGACGAATCTCTTGCTCTTTGCGCGAAGGAGTAGGTTTATTTTTCTTAGGGGTGTAGCCCTTCGGTAAATCTGCCTGTTCTGCGGAAGCGGAATTGGCCTGTGCAGGGCTAGATTGTGCAGAGTTTGATTGTGCAGATGAGCTCTTATTGTCCGCACTGGTAGTGGAGTTGTTGGAATTATCTGCTTTAGTGTTTTGAGGTTTTTGCCACGGTAGTTTCACAGTTTTACAGGGTACAACTTTGTATGCCGGTAACAAGAATAAGTACTTGTTGGGTATGTCTGGCCTAGGTGGCGCAAACAGCCTTGGGCTAGTTAAATTAGATGTCGAACGGACTGCGGATCCAGGGGTTTCGTCTCGCACGAAAGGCGAGTACTCTGGACGCAAACGACGCGTTCACCACGAAGGAGAACTATTATGACCGCCCCAACTTCGTCGACCGGCGTAATTTTGACTGACGCTGCAGCGGAGAAAGCTAAGTCTTTGCTAGAGCAGGAAGGCCGTACGGACCTTTCTCTGCGTATTGCCGTTCAGCCAGGTGGTTGTGCAGGTTTGCGCTATCAACTGTACTTTGACGACCGCGAGCTCGATGGTGACAAAATCGATGAGATCGGCGGCGTTACCTTGGTCGTCGACAAGATGTCGGTTCCGTACCTGATGGGTGCGAAGATTGACTTCGCTGACACCATTGAACAGCAAGGTTTTACCATCGATAATCCGAATGCCGGTGGATCCTGCGCTTGCGGCGATTCTTTCAACTAAAACTATAGTTTGGATTCCAAACAGCTCGACGGATATTAAAGCCCCTGGTTCTCGTTACTAATCAGTACAGAGAGCCAGGGGCTTTCGCGTTGTGCGCGGCCGGGCTACATCAATAGTGCCTGCCCCCGGCCGCGTCAGTATGCAGTTATAGGCGGACTGGGTAATCCCGTTGCTCGATATTCGGGTCGATACGTTTTTCCACAAAAATTCCGTGCCAGATCATGAAGGCCAGCACTGTCCACAGACGACGTGAGTGATCTGATTGGCCTGCACGGTGTTCTTGCAGCATCTCCAGGACAGCTTTCTTGTTGAAGATGTCTTCTGTTTGGGAGGCGTTAATTTGCTCTTGTGCCCATCCGTGTAGTTCATCTCCTGCTAACCAGTGCCGCATTGGTACCGGGAAGCCTAATTTCTTTCGGTGCAGCACATGCGGGGGAACGATTTGTTCCATAGCCTTACGTAAGGCATATTTCGTGGTTCCGTGGGAGATCTTCAGTTCATGTGGGATGGTTTCGGCAACCCGGAAAACTTCCTTGTCGAGGAATGGGACGCGGAGTTCTAAGGAGTTCGCCATGTTGATCTTGTCTGCTTTCACGAGGATGTCGCCGCGCATCCAGGTAAACAAGTCCAAATGCTGCATACGCGCAACGGGGTCCATGTCTGTAGACTGCGCGTAAATGTCTTTGGTGACATCACGGTGGTCCCAATCTTTACGGGCCCAAGGGATCACGCGTTGCATTTGCTCGAAATTGAAAGAGCGAGCATTACCGTAGTAGCGCTCTTCCATGGACATCGATCCGCGTTCGAGAAGAGATTTACCCTTCATACCATCAGGCAGGATACGGGAAAGAGCGCCTAAGCCCCGACGCAAAGGGCTTGGAATTTTTTCGAACGGCGCCAGGGAGAGGGGCTCTTTGTAAATAGTGTAACCGCCAAAGAGCTCGTCGGCGCCCTCACCAGAAAGTACGACCTTGACGTGTTTCCGAGCTTCTGCTGCGACAAAATGCAGCGGAACGAGGGAAGGGTCTGCCACAGGGTCATCCAGATACCACATGATTTTTGGAATAGCGTCGGCATATTCTTCTGGGCTGACAATCTTAACTATATGCTCAGCGCCAATTGCCTCTGCAGACTCTGCGGCGACGTCGACCTCAGAATAACCTTCGCGTTCGAAGCCGGTGGTAAATGTCAAAAGATTTGGGTTGTGTCGTTTCGCCAATGCAGCGATCGCGGTGGAATCAATACCGCCCGACAAAAATGACCCAACAGTGACGTCTGCGCGCATGTGCTTTTCGACGGAATCTTCGAGGGCATGGGCGATTCGGTCAAAGAGCTGTTGTTCCTGGCCTGCCGGAATGGCTTTGGTCCGAAACCGTGGCCGGAAATAACGTTCCGCTTTAACCTGACCGCCTGGCGAAAGAATTGCAGTGCAACCCGATTCCAGGCGACGAATGTCTGTGTGTAAAGATTCTGGTTCTGGGACATATTGCAGGTCCACGTAATGTTCGATGGCCCTGCGGTCAAGGCCTAGCCCTAGATCGATAGCGTCGGCAAGCTCGAGAATGGATTTTTTCTCGGATGCAAAAACGGTTCCTGCCGGTGTTGTGGCATAAAACAGCGGCTTGATTCCAAACTGATCGCGGGCGACGAACATCTGTTTCCGGCGGGTGTCCCAGATGGTGATAGCGAACATTCCACGAAGATGCTCGACGACGGAAGGTCCCCAATGGTGGAAACCGACAACAATTGGTTCACCATCGCCGGATGTCTGAAAGTGATATCCCGCCTCTTTGAGCTCGGCGCGAAGTTCAACGTAGTTATAAATTTCTCCATTGAACGTCATCGCGTAGCGTTCAGGATCGTCCTCTGGACCCCAGCGTAAAGGCTGATGAGAATGCTCCAGGTCGATGATTGACAGCCGGTTGAATCCAAAAACTGCGTGTTCATCGTTCCAGGTGCCAGCGGCGTCAGGGCCACGATGGCGCATGCAAGGGAGCGCTTCTTCCATAGCGGGAACGTAAGAAGGGGCATCGCTTTGGGCGCTCAACATAGCGAGAAGTCCGCACATTGTTTATTTCTCCTCAGGGTGGTGATCTGCCACGACTACTTTACGGACAAGTATTCGTCAGCGGTTAATCATTTAACGGAGAGTTTCGCGCATATTGGACTTCAATCCCATGGGCTTATCCGTTTACCTCAATGTGAGTGAAACTTTGGGATGATAGAGCCGGTACGAAGTGTGAGATGGCTAATATTTTTGGCTTTTCGTGTGTGGTTAATTTTTGCCGGTGAGCTATTTGGTTGCCCATTGTCCAGCGCGTATCGGGGTGGCTGCAGCGTCTCTGTGCTTCTTGATGTGCAAACCTTTATTTAGCTGGAAATAGGTTCATGCAACCCTGATAAGAAGATGGCGTATTTGAGTTATGCTGCTTGAATAGGAATGCTTATAAAAGTAGGCAGACAATTGTGTGCAAAGAAAGGCAGAACACACGTGGGACAGCGTAAAGAACGCAGCTTGAGCCGGAAGCTGGGCCTTGGTGGCGTCTTAGGCCTCGCAACGGTCGGTCTGGCCGCTTGTGAGGTCGAGCCACCAGCAGCGGCAGCGAAATTCCTGCACATGGGTTGGCCTGAGGGTGTTACCCCCGAGGCGAACTCAATGTTTAATTTCTGGATCTGGATTTGGGTCCTTGCCTGGTTTGTCGGCATTATCATGTGGGCGCTGTTCCTGACGGCCATTTTCCGCTGGAGTGCCAAGCGTGCAAAAAAGAATGGTAGGGGAGAATTCCCTCGTCAGCTGCAGTACAACGTGCCCGTTGAGCTGGTTTTGACGATTATTCCCGTCATTATCGTTATGGCGCTATTCTTCTTCACGGTTCAAGTGCAGCAGAAAGTTGTCGCGAACGACAAAGAGCCTGAGGTTGCCGTAGACGTCACTGCCTTCCAGTGGAACTGGAAGTTTGGTTACGCAGAGGTTGGCGGAAACTTCACTCCTAATGGTCAGGATTATCTAGGCGAAGACGAGGAGCGTACCGCTATCGCCGAGAAGTCGAAGCATGACCCTGAGGATGTTAAGAACGCCAACCCTGTTCACGGACGTTCCAGCGGTGATAACTCGTACTTGAATTACAACGAGATCGAGACGCTGGGAACCACAGATGAGATTCCTGTTTTGGTTCTGCCTACCAACACCGCAATCGAATTCCGTCTAGCTTCCGGTGACGTTTCTCACTCCTTCTGGGTCCCTGAATTCTTGTTCAAGCGTGACGTTTATTCTCACCCAGAAAACAACCAACAGGAGCGCGCATTCCAGATCGAGGAAATCCAAGAAGAGGGAGCCTTCGTAGGTCGCTGTGCTGAGATGTGCGGTACCTACCACGCGATGATGAACTTTGAGATCCGTGCGGTCTCCCCAGAGAAGTTCGCTCAGTATATGGAATTCCGTATGGCTAACCCGGATGCCCCTAACTCAGAGGCGCTGGCATCTATCGGTGAAGCCCCATATGCAACCTCCACCAAGCCATTCAACTCCGCTCGCGAGACCGCCGATGGCGATAACGCGGCAGATCCGAACACCGCTCTGTAAAGCCAAAGGAGAATACAGACATGCGCGCCAGTGCGAAACTCTTTTACGCAATCGCCGTCTTCCTCGGAATCTCCGGTGTTGTCTACGTCTTCGGTACCGTATGGATTGAAGATGACGGTTGGAAGTACCGCTACGACTGGGCTGGTGGAATCCCCTTGCTCTTGTCGTCCCTTATGGCGATTATGCTCGGTGCCTACCTGCATATAACCGAATCCCGATCTGATGTCCTTCCAGAGGACTGGGAGGAAGCGGAAATCTCTGACTCCGCGGGAGTCCTCGGATTTTTCTCTCCGGGATCCATGTGGCCATTCTGGATGTCGATCTCCATCTTCGTATTTGGCCTTGGTGTTATCTTCCTGTACTACTGGCTGATCCTGGTTGGTGGCGTAATGCTCATTTGGGCATGTACGATGCTGAGCCTGCAATACGGTTTGCCTAAGGAAAAGCACTAGTTTCAATCCCCGATCTAGTTTCGGTGCAACTTTCAACCCCTAATTGTTCTTTGCTTGAGCAATTGGGGGTTTTGTTGTGCCGCAGGCTAAGGGTGGGGAGGGTAAATGAGAGTGTAGAGAAACCTGACCGAATTTCGACTAGTGACGAAAAGATTGATTGAGTTCCAGGCCGTTCGGATCATGAATTAGTTGGCGCAATTTTAGGGGCAACCAAAAGTTGGAATCATCGGAAAATGGCAATTTTGGCTTGTGAGTTAGAGCACTTCGACGGGTGAGGTGCGAAAAACTATACCCCCGATTTGAGTTAAGGTAGCAATTTGCTCTCGCTAATGATCGGGGTTCTTGGGGGTGTAATTGCCGGTTGACCTGCTAGTTAAGTTAGTCGAAATTTGCGGGAAAAAGTTCCCGGGTAGGTATAAATACTTTAGCTACCCCCGTATGGTGTGGGTGCCGCTTACCGCCTTATGGTGACCTGGGAAAATGGCTAAGAATTGAGATGAAATTCGAGAAAGGACGGTGCATACTTATGAGCGTGACGAGCGCAGTAACTAACCCAGGAATGACAGCACCGCAACGTGTTGTGTCGCTGAACCGACCAAACATGGTCAGCGTAGGCACGATTGTGTTCCTGTCGCAGGAATTAATGTTCTTCGCCGGACTGTTCGCGATGTGGTTTACCTCGCGCGCAAACGGGCAGGCAGGGGACTGGACTGAACAGACCGAGCACCTTAACGTGATCTACGGTCTCATCATTACAGCTATCCTTATTACCTCGTCTGTGACCTCGCAGTTCGGTGTTTTCGCGGCCGAAAAAGGTGACGTCTTCAAGCTCCGCTTGTGGTACGTAATCACTATTGCCCTCGGTGTTGTTTTCTTGGGCATGGTCGCATTCGAGTACTACGAGATGATCTCGCACGGTGTAACCATTCAAGCCAGTGTGTTTGGCTCAGTGTTCTTTATCATCACCGGCTTCCATATGCTGCACGTGACGGCGGGCCTTATCGCATTCGCTATCGTGCTGGGACGAATTTGGAAGTCTAAGTTCACCCCCGCACAGGCAACTGCTGCGATGGCAGTCTCGTATTACTGGCACTTCGTTGACGTCATCTGGATCGGCGTCTTCATCGTTATTTATCTCGTTCAGTAGGCCGTAGCTCGCCGTTATCCGGCCTACAGCCCTTCACTTTCCGTTCTCGACATATTTAAGGGAAATGATGGATTCCAACCCGAACACAGAGCCGCAGTCGGAGAACCCTACTGCTGCCAACGCGAGCGCTTCGCGCCGCAAACGCAAGATGCGCCGGACGCTCGCCGGTGCAGCTGCTTTGTCTGTGGGACTTACCGGTGCAGGCATCTTGGCCGGCGCATTGACTCCAGACGCTCAGGTAGCAACCGCGCAGCGTGATGACCAAGCTCTTATTCAAGAGGGTAAGGACATTTACGAAGTCGCTTGCATTACTTGTCACGGCACAAACCTGCAAGGCGTACCTGACCGCGGGCCATCACTGATTGGTGTCGGTGAAGGTTCCGTTTACTTCCAGGTTCACTCTGGCCGCATGCCGATGATGTCTAACGACGCCCAGGCGGAACGTAAAACTCCTCGCTATACGGAACAGCAAACTCTTGCGTTAGCTGCTTACGTTGCCGCCAATGGCGGGGGACCCGAACTGGTCTACAACGACGATGGCACCATCGCGATGGAAGAGCTGCGCGGTTCCTCCTACGATGGAAAGATCCATCCAGAAGATATCGCCCGTGGTTCGGAACTGTTCCGCATGAACTGTGCTTCCTGCCACAACTTCACCGGTCGTGGTGGCGCTTTGTCGTCAGGTAAGTATGCGCCTCCACTGGATCCGGCGAACGAGCAAGAGATTTATCAAGCCATGTTGACTGGCCCGCAGAACATGCCGAAGTTCTCTGAACGTCAACTTACCCACGACGAGAAAGCAGACATCATCGCGTTTATTAAAGACGCGAAAGAGTCTCCATCCTCAGGCGGTTGGTCTGTAGGCGGATTGGGCCCTGTCGCTGAAGGCTTGGCCATGTGGATCATCGGCATCACCGCTTTGGTTGGTGCAGCTATGTGGATTGGATCGCGTACCTAATGTCGAACGAGAAAAAGAATTACACGGAACAAGAGCTGCGGGGCATGAGCCAGGATGAACTGGCTCAACTTGGTACCGAGCTCGATGAAGTGACAGTTGCTTATCGGAAAGAGCGCTTCCCGGTAGAGAACGATCCTGCCGAAAAGCGTGCCTCTATTTCCGTCGGCATCTTTTTTGCCATTGCAGTCGTTGCCGCTATCGCGTTTTTAGGTGTGTACCTTTTCTGGCCATGGGGCTACAAAGGGCACGGGGAAGACGGCCAGTGGTTGCACGCAGTATATACCCCATTATTGGGCCTTACCTCCGGTTTGGCCATCCTTTGCTTGGGCATCGGTGTGGTCATGATCGTCAAAAAGATGGTGCCGGAAGAAATTGCCGTGCAGAATCGCCACGACGGGCGTTCCGATGAGGTTGACCGCCAGACCGTCACCGCGTTGCTGAATGACGCTTGGCAGACTTCCACCCTCGGACGTCGTAAAGCACTGCAGGGTCTGCTTGGCGGCGCGGGTATCCTCGCAGGTCTTGTAGTTATCGCACCGCTGGGCGGAGCTATCCGCAATCCTTGGAAGCCCCGCCACGAGCTCAACTACAACGGAGACGGAACTCTGTGGACGTCCGGGTGGACGCTTCACGATAAAGGCGTAAAGCTTTACCTTGCCCGGGATACCGGAGCAATTGCCGAATACCACGAAGGGCAAGCCGGGAACCACTGGGAGACCAAAGGCGTTACCCGTCTAGTCCGCGTTCGCCCCGAAGATCTGTCTGCAGCCGCGATGGAAACCGTCTTCCCATTGGCTGAAGACGATGTGAATGATGGAGACCGTTACGACCCGCAGCGCGACGTATACGAAAACCATATGCACTCCATCCACGGACCACGTAACGCCGTTATGCTCATTCGCTTGCGCCATGACGATGCCAAAGCTGTTGTTGAGCGCGAAAACCAGGAAGATTTCCACTACGGCGATTACTACGCGTACTCCAAGATCTGTACGCATGTCGGTTGTCCAACCTCTCTATTTGAGGCGCAGACTAACCGCATCCTGTGCCCGTGCCACCAATCGCAGTTCGACGCTATGCAATACGCAAAGCCTGTCTTCGGACCCGCGGCCCGCGCGTTGCCACAGTTGCCCATCACCGTTGACGAAGAGGGGTACCTCATCGCTCGCGGTAACTTCATCGAGCCAGTTGGCCCGGCTTTCTGGGAGCGTGAATCCTAATGAGCAATAAACTCGGACAAATAGCAGACAATGTTGATTCGCGTTACACCATCTCCGGGATGGTGCGCACCCAGATCAACAAAGTCTTCCCAACCCACTGGTCCTTCATGTTGGGTGAGATTGCCTTGTACAGCTTCATTATCTTGTTGCTTACAGGCGTGTACCTAACTCTGTTTTTCGACCCATCAATCACCAAGGTGATCTACGACGGTGGATATCTGCCGTTGAATGGCGTTGAGATGTCACGCGCATATGCGACCGCACTCGATATTTCTTTTGAAGTACGCGGTGGCCTGTTCGTGCGTCAGATGCACCACTGGGCAGCCCTTATGTTCATGATGTCGATGGTTGCTCACATGCTCCGCGTGTTCTTCACTGGCGCATTCCGTCGCCCTCGTGAAGCTAACTGGATCATTGGTTGCGCATTGATCATGCTCGGCATGGTTGAAGGATTCATGGGGTACTCTTTGCCGGATGACCTGCTCTCCGGTGTTGGTTTGCGCATTATGTCGGCCATCATCCTCGGTGTGCCTATCATCGGAACTTGGATCCACTGGGCCATCTTCGACGGGGACTTCCCATCGGACCTGATGCTAGACCGTTTCTACGTGCTCCACGTCCTTATCATCCCTGGAATTATTCTCGCGCTAATTGCTGCCCACTTGATGCTCGTTTGGTACCAAAAGCACACCCAATTACCTGGGCCGGGGCGTACTGAAAACAATGTTGTAGGCGTCCGCATTATGCCAGTATTCGCTACCAAAGCGATTGGCATGGGTCTGATCGTTGCCGGTGTTCTCGCATTGATGGCGGGGCTGCTGACCATCAACGGTTTCTGGACCATTGGACCTTACAACCCATCTCAGGTGTCCGCGGGCTCGCAGCCTGACGTTTATATGTTGTGGACCGACGGTGTTGCCCGCATTATGCCAGCTTGGGAGCTCTATATCGCTGGCTACACGATCCCGTCAGCATTCTGGGTCGCGTTGATGTGTGGTGTGATGGTAATGCTGCTCTTCGCTTATCCAGCCTTGGAAAAGAAGGCAACTGGCGACGACGCGCACCATAACCTGCTGCAACGTCCACGCGACGTTCCAGCACGAACCGCGATTGGCGCAATGGCGATCTCGTTCTTCCTTCTGGTGACCATTTCCGGTGGTAACGACCACATCGCCCACTTCTTCAATATCTCGCTGAATGCCATGACCTGGTTCGGCCGTATTGGCTTGGTAGTGCTCCCACCGTTGGTTTACTTCCTGACTTACCGCATTTGCGTCTCGTTGCAGCGCTCTGACCGCGAGGTGCTGGAACACGGCATCGAAACCGGCACGATCAAGCAGCTGCCAAATGGCGCATTCATCGAAGTGCACCAGCCACTTGGACCAGTCGATGACCATGGTCATCCTATTCCATTGGAGTACGCCGGCGCGGCCGTGCCGAAACAGCTGAATAACTTAGGTTATGCCGACCAGAATGCGTCCGGCGTCTTTAGCCCGGATCCAGATGACGTAGCATCTCGTCGACGTCAGATCGAACATGACAACCACGCTGAAGAGGCTGAAATGCTGCGTCGCCTCAACGAGGCCAACCGCGAGGCTGACCGTCGCAAAGGTCACTTAGACTAAGGCAAAAGACACTTAGACCAAGTGAGCCCCACCATCTGGCCTCCTTAGGGTAGACGCAACCCCTAATCGAGTAGCAAAGGCTCGGTACTGGATAATCCAGTACCGAGCCTTTGACATTTCAATGTGTAATCTTCTGGTCGCTAGGCGATCATGGGCTGCGTACGCCCAATTCGACGTCTGGTTCCTGCCTAGCATCGAGCACATCTAGAGTAGCCCCGTTGTCTAAGTGGCCCCCAATTAAGGATTCCTGCTCGGTTTTGTCGCGCCCTAGTTTTAGCGCCTAGCTTTGTTACGCCTGTGGCTTATGCGTCGGTATTTCGGGATTACCAGGCCGCTGTGTTTGATTTCACATCTGGGTGGTTTTTCTAACCTCTCCGAGATTCTTCGGCACCTGCGCCTCTGTTGTGGTGGGTGTTCTCTCCCGTGAAACGGCAGGCAAGCGACGGTTTCTTTGTTGCTGCAGAGACTTTCATTGCCTTGGGGGTGGCGAATAAATCGTTGATGTAGATCTGACAACAGCAAGATAACGGGCAGATAACGGAAGTAATTGTAGGCCCAGATTCGACAATGTTTGTTGTCATTTCGTAACCTATTTGAGACATTGCGTCGCACCAGTTGAATGAGTTCAGGCGGACTCGGTCGGTACGGGGCAAACTACGAAAACTGTAGCGCATACTCAATCTGATTTGGAGAAGATTTCGTGGCTAAACACCGTAAGCAGAATGTGTCCACCAAGCGTCGCGTCGCTGCAGCCTCAGCAGCTGTTGTCGGTTCGACGATGATGGCGCCGGGCATGGCCTCCGCAGCCGAATTCACAATTCCAAACACAAACTTCACCGTGGACGTTCCTGGCGTGGAAAACATCCCCGGGGCATCTCAACTACTCGGTAGCTCCCAGGCGCCCGCATCTCATGTAAACCCCGCGCAGGTGGCTCACGCTCCGTTGGCATCGAAGGGGCAGCAGATTGTCGACGCCGCGCGTTCAGCAATCGGTAGCCCTTACGCATGGGGCGCGGCAGGGCCGGGCTCTTTCGATTGCTCCGGTTTGACGAGCTGGGCTTATCAACAGGCTGGCGTGAATATTCCGCGCACGTCACAAGCTCAAGCGGCAGGCGGTACGCGTGTGTCTCTCGATGCTTTGCAACCAGGCGACATCATTGCCTACTACGGCGGTGCGTCGCACGTCGGAATCTATACCGGTCACGGCACTATCATTGACGCCCTAAACGCCGGTAGCCCAGTCGGTGAACGCCCACTGCATTTCCAGCCAATCCATTCTGCAGTCCGCTTTTAGTTTTTTGGGGCAGGACTAGCCAATCCACTGTGTAGGGCGCTAGTATTGCCGTTGGTCTACTCGCTTCATCCAGAAAGTCATTTTCACGCATGTCTTCCGCTGCTTTTCGGTCGCGCCAACGCTTCCTAGCTATCGTCACTTCCAGTGCACTCGTTTTTGGTGCGGTTGGTGTCAATCCCTCCATTGCCTCGGCAGATGATGTTGAGATCGTTACTCAGCAGATTCAAGAGTCTGGCTTTGAGCTGTCCCGTAAACATGAAGAGCTGAAGAATATCGAGGAGAAGCTGAATAAGCGCGCCGAAAACGTTGCACATCTCGACGTTCTCAGCGCTGACGCCAACCACAAGGCCGCTAATGCTGCTGAAGCACGCGCTCAGCTGCAGGCCACCGTCGACCAATTAGCGAAAGCTCAGTACACCGGAACTGGCTTGGATAAAGCCGCCTCTGTTATGTCGTCGGGAAGCCCACAGGAGCTTATCGACCGGCAATCGTTTATGGGCGCGCTTTCTCGTGACGCTGAGGCTGATGTCGCGCGTCTACAGCAGGAGGTACGCGAGTCCGCTCGTGCGGCCAGCAAGGCTAATGCGTCGTTGCAAGAGGCGATCTTCCACAAAACCGATTTGGAAATTCAGCGCACTAAACTACAGGAAGAGCGTGACGCCCTTGAGGAAAAAATCGGCGACCTTGAAGCCCGCGTCGAAGCGCTAAGCGATGAGCAGCGCATTTCTTTGGCGGGCGGCGCCCCTGCGGACTTTGCCAAAGTCGGTGATGCCTTGCTCAGCGCAGCTGGTTCAGGAGCTTCCGGTGCGGCCTTAACTCGGTTGGGTATGCCTTATAACTGGGGGGCTGCGGGGCCAGATTCCTTCGACTGCTCGGGTCTTATGCACTGGGCCTATCAGCAGCAAGGGAAGAGCATCCCGCGCACTTCACAAGCGCAGCTAGCCGGTGGCACCCCGGTTTCCCTGAATGCTTTACAGCCCGGAGATATTATTGGTTACTACCCTGGAACCACTCACGTAGGTATGTACATCGGTGATGGCAAAGTAGTCCATGCTTCGACCTATGGTGTGCCTGTGCAGGTTGTTCCTTATGATTCGATGCCTATCACTGGTGCTTCTCGGTATTAAATAGCCCACTGGTGCTTCTCGGTATTAAATAGCCGTTTACTGCACGGATCCCAACCCGCGTCTCAGTACGAGCCGCGGGTTTCTTGGTGCCGTGCCGAGCAGCCCAAGCGATATTTAGTTCGGCGACCATAATTCAGGTGGCGGTAAAGCATTTTGGAACGCACCGCAGCATAGACAAGTGGATGGAGTATAGTAACTACGTTATGTCTATTGCCCCTAATGCCTTGACGATCGGTGTGGATATTGGTGGCACCAATATGCGTGCGGCTGTCGTTGACACGCACGGTGAAATCCTCGATCGTGCAGCCACACTCACACCAAACAGTGAGGACGTTCTGGTCGACAAATTGGTCGCACTTGTCAACACTCTCCGGGACCGTCATGAAATTGCAGCTGTCGGACTGGCAGTCGCGGGCTTTTTGGACCCCAACTGCACTACCGTTCGCTTCGCACCGCATTTGCCTTGGCGCGATGCCCCTGTTCGAGAGATCATGACTGATCGTTTGCAGCTTCCGGTGCGCTTAGAACACGATGCCAATTCTGCAGCATGGGGAGAGTACGTTTTCGGTCAAGCACGGGAAGCCGGAACCTGGGTGTATTTTTCGGTAGGTACCGGAATCGGGGCAACAATTATGCACCGCGGAGAAATCTTCCGTGGTTCTTTTGGTATGGCGCCAGAATTCGGTCACGTCACGGTAGTCCCTGGTGGTAGGCAATGCTCATGTGGAAAACGGGGATGTCTGGAGCGTTATGCGTCCGGTACGGCATTGGCGGACACGGTCCTGGAACTTGCTGACGACTGCCCGGAGTATCGCAGAAGTCCTTTGCTGCATACCGCGTCAACAGGCGAAGAGATCATGAACGCCGCGCGTGATGGTGATGCGCTTGGTCAGGCGGTGGTTAATGAGTTTGCACGTTGGCTTGGGATCGGCCTGTCGTTTGTTGCGGATGTCATTGACCCGGAATTAATTGTGCTCGGAGGTGGGGTAGTTGGTAATCACGATTTATTTTTGCCAGCTGCAGACCGGGTGCTCAGACAATCAATGGTGGCTGCGACACATCGGCCACACCCAGAGGTTTCTGTCGCGAAACTAGGTTCTGCGGCAGGTATGGTCGGAGTTGCACATTTATCGCGTTATGCTGAGAATTTTCCTAATTAGGCATCTCCATAAATCAAGCTAGGAAGGCTGGTTAAGGGCTGTGGCACACGTAGAAACCAAGAGTATGAACAACGGCTGGTACCGCTTTTTCAAATACGTTTTGATTGGCCCATGGTTGTGGTTGTGGAATCGCCCTTTTACGGAAGGTTTAGGCAATGTTCCGAAGCAAGGGGCTGCGATGGTCGTCTCGAATCACCAAGCGGTGATGGATTCATTCTATTTGCCCTTGGTTTGCCCTCGACAATTTACATTTCCGGCGAAAAAAGAGTACTTCACAGGTAAAGGAATTATCGGTTCCCTGCAGCGTTTCTTTTTCACCTCTGTCGGCCAGGTCCCTATTGACCGTAAGGCGAAAGACGCGGGTGGAGCGCTTGTAGAAACTGCAAAGAGCGTCTTCGCAAGAGGAGATCTACTGGGCATTTACCCAGAAGGTACCCGTAGTCCTGATGGCCGGGTTTACCGGGGCCGCACTGGCATGGCGCGCATTGCTATGGAAACTGACGTGCCTGTTATCCCTGTCGCGATGATTAATGTCGCCAAAGCGAACCCCATCGGTACCTGGATTCCGCGCCCAGTTAAGGTCGGAGTTCGTTTTGGCACACCTGTTTCTCCCCACGAATGGGCGCGGAAACGTGGCTTAGATCCGAAAGAACACCAAACAATGCGTGATTTTACGGACTTCATCATGCATGGGCTTGCGGAATTAACGGGCGTTGAATACGTCGATCATTATGCCTCTGAGGTGAAAGAGTCGCTAGCTGCCGGAAATGGATACCCGGAAGGTGCCGAGCCAAACCAGACATAATTGCAGGAGTATCGTGGCGCAGCAAAGACTCAAGTGGCCCGATATCGCCCGGGGTGTATCGATTCTAGGCGTGATTATTCTGCACGTATCGCTGGCAGTTCCTGAGGCACGTGATACCTGGCTTTCTCAAGCAAATGAATTTCTGGATCCACTACGCATGCCGCTATTCTTTTTAGTCAGCGGATTGTTCTCGGCGAAAGTATTCCGGTTTAGTTTCCAACAACTTTTCACGCATAGACTGTGGTTTCTCCTGGTCCCTTATATCTTTTGGGTGCCACTGGAACTAGCGGCATACCAGGTTGTACTCGTTAATGATTATGGCGCAGAGTGGCCACCTGCACAATACTTTCTCAAGCAGGTAATCACAGGTTCCACTTTGATCTGGTTTTTGTACGCGTTGGTGCTTTTTAACATTGCTTTGTGGGCACTTCGCGCATTGCCAGGCTGGGTAGCAGTTTTAGTGTCCTTCATCGTGCCGGTGTTATTGCTTCCGTTTCACGAGCACTGGCATATGATCGCTAAGTCGGTTATATATCTGCCCGTATTCGTTTTTGCCGCATATTTTGCATCCTCCGTCCACCGTTTTATCGCTCATGCGAAGCGAATTCCGGTGGTGATCAGTGCTCTGGTGGCTTATCTGCTCGGGTATGCCGGGGCACAGTTGTGGGAAAGCGTACGCGGTGAACAGGCTTACTGGAGTGGTCCTGGGTCTATTGAGTTTGGACCTTTTGAGGTGGATTTGTTTTTCCGCATTATCCAGCATGTGTTTTCCTTGCCTGCCGCAATTGTGTTGTCGGTATTACTGACCTATCTTCCGCGGGTCAGTACCGTGTTATTAAAACTTGGTCGGAATACTTTGCCACTGTATATCGGCCACCACTTCGGCATCATCGCGCTGTTTCACTATCAGCGCTTGTGGGTGGTGGATGTCGAATTGGAAGATATCACCCGCTTTGGCCGGTTTCCGTTTGAAAATTCCCTGTTCTGGGCATTTTGCGGTCTGCTCGGTGCTTTAGCTATAGGGGCGGTGCTGAAATATCTCACACGCGTCAAATCTTTGCGGTGGTTGTTATACCCGCCCCCGTTGTCAGCACTAGGTAGGCGCGAGTAAGATCAGTGCCGAATGCGCAGGACGCTAAGCAGAAAGAAGCTTTTCGTGGATAAACTCACCATTTTTCGATTGATTGCGGTCACTGCCAGTATTGTTGGCTACGTCGTTTTAGCATCGATTGGTGTAGACGCCACCATCGTCGGTCCCATCTCGGTGGTGTTGATTCTCCTGCTGTTGTTCGTTCCGCTACACCGCCGTTGACTAGGCTGCCGTCGATATTGATTTAGGAAGAAGCAAGCATTTCGTGCGCTATTTTTATGACACCGAATTCATCGAAGACGGCACCACCATTCAGCTGGTCTCGATCGGCATTGTCTCAGAACGCGGTGCAGAATACTATGCCGTGTCTACAGATTTTGAACCGCAACGTGCAAATTCTTGGGTGCGTAAAAACGTACTGAGTAAGTTGCCACCCCGCAACGCCAGTGTCTGGAAAACCAATTCGCAGATTCGTCGGGAGGTTCTTCAATTCCTTACTGCCGAGGGGCGCCCAGACCTTTGGGCGTGGGTCGGTGCGTATGACCATGTGGTGCTTGTGCAGTTATGGGGTGATATGAGTGGATTACCACAAGCAATTCCGAGGTTTACCCATGAGCTGAAACAGTTATGGGAAATGGTCGGACGGCCGAAATTACCGGATCTGCCGAAGGGCAACCATGACGCGCTTGTCGACGCCCGGCACAACCTGGAAAAATTCAAGGTCTGCCAAAAACTGGCCCGTTTAGATCGGGATAATCGCGGGCAAAGAATGCTATCTTAGCTCTCTTCAATTACTTCTGCTTTAATGGAAGCGTGAGTTGGACAGTAGATATCCCCAAAGACGCGCTACCTGATCTTCCACCGCTTCCGGATGGCATCCGTGAGCGGTTTGAAGATGTCATTGCTCGTCCAGCCTTTCAGCAGCCCACTTGGGACCGTGCGCAAGCCGATAACGTACGCAAAATTTTGGAATCGGTCCCACCGATTGTTCTGCCACCCGAGGTTTACAACCTGAAGTCGCAGTTGGCTCAGGTTGCTAACGGCGAAGCTTTCTTGCTGCAGGGTGGAGACTGTGCGGAATCGTTTGAAACCAATACCGAACCGCATATCCGGGGCAATATCAAGACTTTGCTGCAAATGGCAGTGGTGTTGACTTATGGGGCCTCGACGCCCGTCGTCAAGCTTGCTCGTATCGCCGGCCAGTACGCCAAACCTCGTTCATCAGATCGAGACGGCAATGGTTTGCTGAATTATCGCGGTGACATCGTGAATGGCGTTGAGCCGACCGAAGAAGCTCGTAGGCACGACCCGGCTCGTATGATTCGCGCTTATGCTAACTCTTCAGCCGCGATGAACCTCGTTCGTTCACTTACTTCATCGGGGACCGCCGATCTGCACCGGTTGAATGAATGGAACCGTAAGTTTGTCGCCACGTCGTCCGCTGGGGCACGTTACCAGGCTTTGGCAAACGAGATTTCGCGTGGTCTGCGTTTCATGGATGCGTGCGGTGTCAATGACAATGTGCTGAAGACCGCCGATATCTACTGTTCGCACGAGGCTCTGCTTGTTGACTACGAACGTGGCATGCTGCGTTTGGGGCAAGACGAAAAAGGCGAAACCAAGCTGTACGATTTATCGGCGCATCAGGTTTGGATCGGTGAGCGCACACGTGGTTTGGACGATTTCCACGTTAATTTCTGCTCGCTGATTGCGAACCCAGTGGGAATCAAGATCGGCCCATCGGTTACCCCAGAAGAGGCACTAGCTTATGCCGAGAAACTAGATCCGAACAAGGAACCAGGTCGGCTGACTTTCGTCGCACGCATGGGGCATGACAAGATTCGCAGCGTTTTGCCGGGTGTGATTAAGGCAGTGGAGGAAGCTGGACACAAGGTTGTTTGGCAATCAGATCCGATGCATGGCAACACATTTACCTCCTCCAATGGCTATAAAACCCGCCATTTCGACAAAATCATTGACGAAGTGCAGGGATTTTTCGAAGTACACCGCGCACTGGGGACTCACCCGGGCGGTATTCACATTGAGCTGACCGGCGAAAACGTCACCGAGTGTCTCGGTGGTGCAGAGGATATTACGGATGTCGATTTGCCTGGGCGCTATGAATCAAAGGTTGATCCACGTCTGAATACGCAACAGTCTTTAGAGCTGGCGTTCCTGGTCGCTGAAATGCTTCGTAATTAGTACAAGCCGATCCCAGCCAGCATTAGATCTGGTTGGGATGTCTCTCTGCGTGCGTGCTTAGGAGCGCGCCGCGACACTGTTGCCGTGCTCCGCATTCGGCAGCTAAGCAGGAATGTGCGTATTCGAGCCTCCACGGGCAGGAGAATCCCACGGCGCAGAAGCTTTCACGGCGGAGCACAGCGCACCACGCGGACCGTCAGAGCCATAATTGCGGCATATAACCGTAGCCACCCGAACCAAACCACCAGCTGGCTACAGCGACGGCT
>ERZ1023415.69-NODE-69-length-22982-cov-19.648798_pt1 | contig 22982 bp, 20 predicted proteins | sample MGYA00380510_ERZ1023415 | MGnify/ENA primary metagenome ERZ1023415 (study PRJEB33173, sample SAMEA4830299) | metagenome | study: EMG produced TPA metagenomics assembly of the PRJEB25223 data set...
GTTTCAGCTGGTAGCGGGGGTATAAAAATGTGCCCCAGGTGAGACTCGAACTCACACTGGACGGGTTTTGAATCCGTTGCCTCTGCCAATTGGGCTACTGGGGCGTGCGCTAAATAGCCTATAACACCATCCCCGTAATTAACTAATCAGCTGCTCATAAGCTATTTTCGCGGCCTTGATCGAATAGCAGCAGCTACCAATTACCGACACTTCCAGGTCTGGCCATTACTGGCGCCACGCGATGCATATAATAGCGCGCATGGTTACTCATCTCCTCAACATTCTGCGCGGTGCGCTGATCGGTTCCGCAGAACTGGTTCCCGGCGTATCCGGCGGAACCGTCGCGTTGATCGTGGGCATCTATGAACGCGCCCTCCACAACGCCAACCTACTGCTAAAAGCAAAATTCCGCGAAGTCGAATGGATCTTCCTGCTCACCATCGGCGTCGGCATGTTCGCCTCCGTATTCGGCCTATCCGGCATCCTGAGCTCTTTCGTGGAAGGCACCCCGGATGTTGCCCGCGCCCTATTCTTCGGCATGGTGGCGGTCTCCATCATCGTGCCGCTGATGATGATTGACGAGGACCTGAGCAAAAAGAAAGGCCCGGCCATCATCACGTTCCTGATCGCCGCCGGGCTCGTCGCATTCGTTACCGGGTTTACTTCCGAACCGAACCGGGATCCTTCACTGATCGCGGTCTTCTTCGCCGCAGCCATTGCGGTCTGCGCCCTGGTGCTGCCGGGTGTATCCGGCTCACTGATCCTGCTGACCCTAGGCCTGTACAACTTCGTCATCGGCTCGGTCTCCGACCGCGACCTCACCGTGCTAGCTGTCTTCGCCGCTGGCGCACTGACCGGCCTGGTGGCCTTCGTGAAGGTCATCAACTATTTGCTGGACCAACACCGCACCCTGACCCTAGTAGCCATGGCTGGCCTGATGGTCGGCTCACTGCGCGCGATTTGGCCTTGGCAAGGCGACGGTGATGCAAACTTCCTGACGCTCGTCCTGATGATGCTGCTTGGCGCAGCCATTGTGGCGGCCTTCGTTATTGCCGACCGCACACAAATGAAAAAGAAGGCACAGGTTTAACCAAATTTTTCGGCGATGGCTTTGGAAACTGGCTCCGGCAACAGGTCCGAAACATCGCCCCCAAAGCGGACCACCTCTTTGACCAAGGACGAAGAGGTATAACCGTATTTTTCATCGGTGAGCAAGAAATAAGTATCAATGCCAGATAGCCGCTTGTTCATCTGCGCCATCGGCAGCTCATATTCATAATCCAACGAGCTGCGCAGGCCTTTGACCAAACAATCAATGTTGTGCTCATCGGTGTATTTCACCAGTAGATCGCTCCAGGCATCGACACTGACGTTATCGCAATCGACGGAACGCCGGATCAACTCCATACGCTCTTCGACGCTAAACAACCCCTTCTTATTCGGGTTAGCTGTCACCAGCACCGTGACGTGATCAAAAGACCGCGCAGCACGGGTGATGATATCCACGTGCCCCATGGTCACCGGATCAAACGATCCCGGACACACTGCGGTGGTGCGTTTATTCTGCTGGGTGTTATCGCTCATTGCTTCTCCTTGTGTTGCTGGGTATTCGGAAAGCCAAGGCTCCGAAACCTTCAGTCCGAAATTTCAATTTCGGGGTGTTAGTAGCAGGCTTATAGTTATCAGCCGTCGTTCTCAGTTCCACGGTAATTGGCCATATCCATCCGCGCTTTGCCGTAGGTGCGGCGTTTCAATTTCTGCGTGGTCGGAACAAAGCCTTCTGGCCACGGAGCTTCCGCTGAGCGCACTTCCCGCTCGATCACCACCATGGCATCCGGGTTCAGCACTCGTGGTAGCTGATCCAACAGCTCTGCCAGCTCGTCGTTGCCTACCGCATAGGGCGGGTCTGCTAACACCAGATCAAAGCGCTCACCAGTGCGCACAACATAATCCAGCGCGGACGCAGCAACCACATCAATCTGGGCGTCTACATCAGATAACACGGCAGCGTTGCCACGGATGATTTCGCAGGCCTCCTGGCTGGCGTCGACAAGCACCACCCGGTCTGCTCCCCTGCTGGCAGCCTCCAAACCCAGTGCGCCGGAACCAGCAAACAAGTCCAACACCCGCGCGCCGGGAAACTCCAAACGCGCATTCAACGCAGAAAACAGCCCCTCCCGGGCACGGTCACTAGTCGGGCGAGTACCTTCTGCGGGCACCGCAATCTTTCTGCCACGGGCACTGCCTGCAATAATCCGAGTCATGCCCACCAGTGTAACCGGCGAAAACCTGGCAAACCGCGCTAGCCTAGCTAGGTCTTAGCTAAATACTCGTAGCCATCATCGTCAATGCCTGCAACCATCGCGCGCGCCATCGCCACATCGTGTTCGATGATGCTTGCGGCTTGCACCTTCGCTTGTTCAATCAGCGCGGAATCATTCTGCACATCCAACAACCTCAACTGCGAATGCACCCCGGACTGCTCAGTGCCCAAAACGTTGCCTTCCCTGCGGTGCGCAAGATCAATCTGGGCAACAGTGAAACCATCGTTAGTACCCGCCACCTGCTGCAAACGCGCATTCGCCGGGTGCCCCTCCGGAGCCAAAGTGTGGAACAAACACACCGAAGGCTGGGTGCCCCGGCCAATACGGCCACGCAATTGGTGCAACTGCGAAAGACCAAAGCGCTCCGATTCGCGCACGATCATCATCGTGGCATTCGGCACATCGACCCCCACCTCAATGACGGTGGTGGAAATCAACACGTTGATCTCACCAGCAGCGAACTTCTGCATCACCTCTTCTTTATCCGGCCCGCTCATGCGGCCGAACAACACACCAATGCGCGCGCCTGCAATCTCCGTGGGTACGTCGTCCAGCACCTCGCGCTTGGGTGGCTCGAAAGCAGCAAACAACCCATCCGGTGGCAGCGGGCGCTCGTCCTCGCCATAACGGGCACACGGGTCCACCTCTGCCAGATCCTCCGGGGCGGAATTCGGCATAGCCACCGGCGGGATCTCCGCACCCAGCTTCAGGGCAAGCTCAATCACCCCACCCGCACCATCAATGCGTGGGGTGACCACATACGCCTGACACCCGGCCGCGAGTTCTTCTTCCAGCCGGTGCCACATGCGATCGGTCCATCCCTGCTGCTCATGCTGCACCACCGAAGAACTAATCGGCTGGCGCCCACGCGGGAGCTGCTTGATCGTCGATTCCGCCAGATCACCAAACACCGTCATCGCAATCGTGCGCGGAATTGGCGTCGCCGTCATCACCAACAGGTGTGCCACCGGGGAAGTCTTCGCGCGCAGCTTATCGCGTTGCTCCACACCAAATCGGTGCTGCTCGTCGACGATAACCAAACTGAGCTCGCAAAACTCTACCGTGTCTTCCAACAAGGCATGCGTGCCGATGACAATATCCGCCTGGCCAGAAACAATCTGCAGCAGCGCCTCGCGCTTGGCTTTCACCGGCATGGAACCAGTCAGCAACACGACGTTTGCCTCTACCCTGGCCGCACGCAAAGTAGCGGTGATGCTGCGGGCGTGCTGCGTCGCCAAGACCTCCGTCGGAGCCAACAACGCAGCCTGCTTATCGTTATCCGCCGCCTGCAACATCGCCGCGAGAGCAACCACCGTTTTGCCGGAGCCCACCTCGCCCTGCAGCATGCGCGACATCGGGAAATTACGCTGCATTTCCCCGCTGATCTCAGATAACGCCGATTCCTGGTCTTCGGTGAGCCGGTAGGGCAAACCGTCGACAAGCTGGCGATATTTGTCCCCCGGCGGCAAGGGGTTGGCACTAGCTTTTTGCGCATCCAACCGGCGCAGAGCCATCACCAACGCGAGGGTGAGCGCTTCTTTGTCCTTCAGTGTTTCCACAGCCGGGCCATTGCCAAGAAAAGGTGGAAAATGCAGATCCCACAAAGCCTCATTCAGCGTCATACCGCCATTGGCAGGATCTGGCAACAGCGGCATCGTACGCAAAGATTCATAAATCGCGCCTAAAATCCGCGCAGATTCCAGCCCACCTTTTTGCCGGTAAATCGGAATAAAAGGCTGGGCCGCAAGATAGCCGGTCAGCCCCTCATAGCGCTCCAGCTTTTTCATCGCCCCACTGCTGAAAGCTTTCTTCGGCTTAGCATCAGGGCCGGTGGAAGAACTGCTAAACACCAAGCATTGCGGGTGCGTAACAGTCAGATGCTTCTGAAAAACCCGCACCTTACCGGTGACCATGATCGTCGCACCTTTCCACACCCCAAAAACCTGGTGGTGGAAAAACACCAAGGTCACACCGTTGCTGAGAGAAATCTCGGTGCGTTTTTTACCCGTATCAATCTTGTCTGCTTTCACCACCGTCGAGATAAAAGTAATCGGATCGGCAGAATTAAGATCCTCATCCGTGATGATGTCATCCCGGCGCGAGAAAGCACGGGGGAAATACGTGATTAACTCGCCGCACGTGTTGATCTCCAGGGCCTTGGCAATTGCCTTGGCTTCTTTCTCACCGACGACGTCGGCAAGGTCCCGGTCATCACGCCAGCCCAACACGTCATTCCACCCCTAGTTCAATTGGCCCTGTTTCCGTGGCAAATACGATGACTTCTACGCCCAGGCCGGAGAAAGCATCTTCGTTGATGGCCTCAGGAATCGGGGTGAGCACGGTGATTTGTTCGGTGTCGTCGCCAACCAGGTTGGATGCCACGCGCAAGACCTCGGCACGAAGATGGTCACCAAAATCAGCAGGGTTTTCGATGACCGCAGTGCGCATGGCATTCGCGGCCTCACACATGGTTTCGGTGGCTTCGGCTGGGGGCAGGGTTTTGTCGTACACCGAAATCGCGGCAATGCCCGCGCACAGTGAGGCGGTTTCGATGACCTCTGCGCCCTGGGAACGCCACTGCTGGTGCTGCTGGGCGTTGGTGTAGCCGTTGCTGAGCACAGTCAATTGCGACAGGTTTGCGGACGCGGTTGCGGTAGCTGCGCCCGTGCGCGAAGTATTGGTGGCAGCTGCTTTAGCAGAGCCCAGTGCAGCACGGTATTGTTCCAGGAATTCCTGCGGCGCAGCCACGTGCGCACCGGCTTGCGCGAATAGTTCCGCGATTTTGGAATCGTCCACCAAGGCCACTAGCTGCCGGTGCTTGGTGCGAGGTTTAGTCTGCGGTTTAGTGCGAGCAGCCGCGCCATCATCATTGTCATCGTCATTGCCATTGCCATTGCCGATGGCATTACCTGTGGCCCCGGTTCCGTCTTGTCCGTGAGCGCCGTCGCCGTGTGCTGATGCCGCCGACAGGTTATCGGCCTGGGCATCGGCCTGGGCATCTGGCAGCACCTCCAGGCGAATATCGCTCGGGCGGCCATGCGCCAGGCTTTCTTCAATCACTGCCCCGGCGCGGTGACTGTGAATGTGCACGGTGGCCTCGGTGTCGTTGACGCGGGCGATGATCAGGCTGTCGCCCAATGGTGCGATGCCGGCTTCGAGCTGGTCGACGTCGCCGGTGAAAAAGAACATCACTTCCAGGTGGTGGCTGCGGTTCTGGTCGGCGTGGGAGACGAAGGTATCGGTGGCCAGCGCACTGGCGTGTGGTTCTGTGCGGCCTTCGAGTTCGTCCACCAGCGTTTGCAGCAGCACTAGTAGGCCTACTCCCCCGGCATCGACGACGCCGGCTTCGCGGAGTTCTGGCAGCTGCGAGGGCGTGGCGGCGAGTGCTTGTTCACCGGCGTGCAGGGCGTCGCAGGCGGTGGCAAGTAAGTCTGTTTCTGTAGCTTCGGTCGCTGCCGTGGGATCCGCTGCCTGTGCGCAGGCACGCAACACACTGATGATGGTGCCTTCTACCGGCGCGGCAATGGCTTTTTCTGATAATTCCACTGCGCTGTACAACGCGGAGCGCAACTGTGGGGTTTGCAGACAGCTATCTGGGCAAGAATCGGCAATGCCGCGTAGTACCTGCGACAGGATCACCCCGGAGTTGCCACGTGCTCCGCGCGCAGCGCCCATGGCTAGTGCAGTAGCAACGTGGTTATCTGGGGTTTCGCTGGCTTGGGCCAGGGCCGAATCCATAGTGAACGACATGTTCGAGCCAGTATCGGAATCCGGTACCGGGTACACATTCAGCCCGTTGATTTCGCTGCGCCGACGCTGCAGCTCTGTAGCGGCGCGCTGCGCCCAACGACGCAGACCTGCCCCGTCGAGGCGGGTGGCAGGTGCGGTGGCGTCGGCAAGAGTATCTGGGCGCAAAGACATGATGTTCTAGCTTACAATCTTATAATTGCCAATCAATTGGCTGGCAGCCCTGGTCTGTCAGGTACTGGTTAGCGCGGCTAAACGGACGGGAGCCGAAAAAGCCGCGGCGTGCCGAAAGTGGTGACGGGTGTGGGCTGGTAATCACTGGGCAGTCGAGGAATTTCTCGCATTCCTGGGCTTGTTTGCCCCACAGAATGGCCACCAAGTTTTCTGCCGGTAGGGCGCGCAGGATGGCTTCAGTCACGGCCTCCCAGCCTTGTTTGCGGTGTGAGCCTGCTTGGCCCGGCGCGACGGTAAGCACCCGGTTGAGTAGCAGCACGCCTTGCTCGTGCCAGGGGCGTAGGTCGCCGTCGGCGGTCACGGCGTGGCCAGTATCGGCGGCGAGTTCTTGGTAAATATTCGCCAGTGAACGTGGCGGTGCCCCGGTTGCTGCCGGGTGGGTGGAAAACGACAGGCCCATCGCGTGCCCGGGTGTTGGGTAGGGGTCCTGGCCGACGATGAGCACACGGACTTGGTCCAACGGTAGGGACAGCGCGCGGAAAACGTCGTCTTCTGCTGGCAGGTAATCTCCTTGGCGGGCGTAGTTCATGGCGGCGACGATCTGGTCGCTCACGGTGGCCAGTACTGGGTACCAGGACTTGTCGACGCGATTGAGCAGGCCGGGCCAGGCGGAGAGTTTCTGGGCAAGCTTAGTATCGGTCATTGGAAAGACTCCCATCCTTGGTTGGCTGCGCTGTGTTGGATTGGTGTGGCATCCATACAGACATTATGCTGCGCGGATTTCGTCCCGGCAGTGATATCACCGATGCGCCGGAAGCCGGACGGCGCGGATTTAGCGGTGGTTGCAAGCAGAGTGTGGTCTTCGCCCCCACCGAGTACCCAATCCCAGGGGTCAATGCCGAGCACCTCGCCAGCGTGGAGGAGCAAGTCATCCGGGGCGAGCGCGGCAGAGTCCAGATCGACGCCTACCCCAGAACGTTGGCACAACAACTGCAGTTCGCGCAGCAACCCATCCGAGTTATCCGTCATCGCCGAAGCCCCTGCGGCACGGGCAATCATCCCACGGTTGGGGCTGAGCCACGGTGCGCAGTGGGCGTCGACAAGCGACGTCAGCTCCCGGGGAATACCCGCCCGGCCAAACCGCTCCAGCAACGCCAGACCAGCGGCCGACCACCCCAGACGACCATGGGCAACCAGCTGCTGCCCGGCGCGCGCCCGGTCCAAAGTCAGCGGGCTACGGGAACCACCCAACGAACCCACAGCGGTAATCGTGACGATGAGCTGGTTCGACTTGGTGATATCACCGCCGACCAACTCAGCGGTGTACCGGCGGGCCCGGGTGCCAATGCCTGCAGCAATACCGCGCACGACCTCCAGCGGGGTCTCCGGCGGGGCAGACAGCGACAACAACGCCGCAGTCGGGCGCGCACCCATCGCTTCAATATCGGCGAAATTTTGCAGGATGGCTTTCTGCCCCACCTCTTCTGGGCTAGACCAATCCAGGCGGAAATGTCGGCCTTCCACCAAAGTGTCCGTGGCGACTACCGTGCGCGAGTTGGGTTGGCCCGGAAATAGTACCGCGGCATCGTCACCGTTAATCACTGACGGCGCAGCATCGGTAATAGCCTGGATGACCTCACGCTCACTGACTTCGCCGAGGGTACGGCGAGTTGGCTGGACTGTCTTGGCTGGCTGGGTTGGCTTATCGCTCACTCATAGCCTTTCATTCGATGCTGTTCGTTAGACTTTCGATTATGACTGCAGATCCCACCAACAATGCAGATAGCGCAGATGGCGCTTCACCAGACAACGAGCTGGCAGCTACCGACCCGGTGGAAGGCATCGGCCGCGCCCCCATTTACACCTCGCTGGGCTTATCACTAGGCCTGGTCGCGGTGGTATTAGCGGGTGCGCGCATCATTGGTGGTGGTGCTCCGACGGTGACACTATCGGATTTGCCCGCCGAACACGCAGATTCTGCCGAATGCCAACAGCTTATCGACTCGCTTCCCGACGAAGTCGCTGACCTCCCACGCGCAGAAATCGCCGAGCCCGCCCCCGCCGGTGTAGCCGCCTGGGCCGCCGGAAGCTCTGGTGCTGGCGGAAACTACCGAGACCAAGTGAGCCTGCGATGTGGCGTGGACACTCCGTTCCAATACAGCGAATATTCACACACGCAAGTGGTTACAGCCGACGGTGCTAGTTCTAGTGAGAACTCTAGCGGCAGCTCAAGTGACGGTAATACAGCAACCGAATGGCTCGAGGTACAAGACCAAACCCCAGGTTCAACGCTAACCACCTGGTATTCCACCAATCGCTTTCCGACGGTCGCGGTCACCGTGGACCGCGCGGGTAATGGCACTGCCGGAAATGACGCTGCAGGAAATGACGGTGCAGGCACTGGCACTGCCGGAGAAAATACAGAGCAGGATAGCGCTGCCGCCACTTCCCGCGAGGCCCACAAAGCCATCGCGCAATTGACTGGGGCAACAGAGGCCTTAGAACTTCGCAAGCACCAACCGCACCCGGCCCCGTTATCTGAACTCGCCTCCGGAAGCTCCGACGACCTCGCTGCCTGCCAGTCACTGATCAGCGCCGCCCAGGATGGTTTCACCCCGGCGGAAGGCTACGAACTGTACGACGATACCGCCAAAGGCACCGTCGCCTGGACACACCCGGGCTACGAGCCGATCGTGCTGCGCTGCGGCATCGCGGACCCCGACGTTCCCCTGGGTGAGCGTTTACAACAGATCAACGAAGTGCCGTGGTTCGAAGACACCGTGCTTGCCGACGGCACTACTGCCTCCACCTGGTACCCGTTGGGCCGGGAAGTTGCAGTAGCAGTATCGACGCCGCAAGCAGCTGCGCAAGAATCACTCTCACGCATCACTGAGCTGCTGAAGCAGCACACTGCGGCCGCCCCCAATGTCGGCTAGCGCGCCGGGCCGACCTAGCTAGCTGCTAGCGCGCCAGCGCGGTCTGGGTCGCTAGCACTCCGGCGCGGTTTGGGTCGCTAGCGCGCCAGCGCCGTCTGGATCATGGTATCCAACAGCTCCGGGTAGGCAACACCGCTGGCCTGGAATACCTGCGGGTACATCGAAATCGGCGTAAAACCTGGCATGGTGTTGATCTCGTTGATCACCGGGCCGGATGCGGTAACGAAGAAATCCACCCGTGCCAGTCCCTGGCAATCCAGTGCCCGGAATGCGGCCTGCGCCATGTCCTGCAGCTGGCCGGTAAGCTCGTCATCATACGGGGCCGGAATGGTCGGGGTGACAACGTCGGCAAGATACTTAGTTTCAAAACCGTAAAAGCCCTCTTCGCTGGCAGCAATATTGTTCAGCTTCGCTGGCACGGAAGCCACGATGCGGCCATCTGGATACTGCAAAACACCAACCTCGACCTCATCGCCGACGATCTCGGTTTCCACGATCGCCTTGCCTGCCACATCCGCATCACGCGCAGCATCCAGCGCAGCCGGGAAATCCTGCCAATCAGTGACCTTGGAAACCCCAATCGAGGAGCCACCGCGGGCCGGTTTCACAAACACCGGCAGGCCTAAACGCTGCTTGTCGTCGTCGGCAAGCACTTCACCTGCCCCGACGACTGCCTCCGGGGTGACCGGCAGCTGCTCAGCAACCAGCAGCTTTTTCGTGTACTCCTTGTCCATGCTCGCCGCCGAAGACAACACACCGGTGCCCACATACGGAATATCGGCTAATTCCAGCATGCCTTGAATGGTGCCGTCCTCACCAAACGGGCCATGGAGGACGGGGAAGACCACATCGAACTCTGCATGCACTTTACCGGTGGTGAGATTGTGCAGCACCCGACGCTGCGGGTTCAGCGATAATGCAAGCTCGTCGCGCAGCGTAACTTCCGGCAACTGGCCATCGACAATTTTTAAGCCCTGCTCGCCCACCGTGAACACACCGTCTTTAGTGATGCCAACAGGAATGACCTCATAACGGTCCGGGTCCAAGTGAGCCATGACCGCCGAAGCGGATACGCAAGAAACCGAGTGCTCGGTGCTCCGGCCACCATAAAATACTGCCACGCGCGTCTTGTTTGTCATGCGCGTCATGCTACCACCGGCACACCGCGTTTCAGCGGCTTATCCGGGCTACTCCGACTTCTTCGACCGTCCCATCAGCGAAACCATCATATCGGCCACCGCGAGATCTTTATGGCACACCGAATACACCGCCTGGGTCAGCGGCATATCGACGTTATGGTCCTGGGCAAGCTGGAAAATCGAATTCGACGAAATCACGCCTTCCGCCACCTGGCCTTTCGTTGCGGCTTTCGCTTGCGCCAAGCTATCTCCCAGCCCCAAACGCTTGCCAAAAGTACGGTTGCGGGACAGCTCCGAGTTACACGTTGCCACCAGATCACCCAAACCGGCCAGGCCTGCGAAGGTGCGCTCGTCGGCGCCCAGGGCGTTGCCCAAGCGGGTAATTTCTGCCAACCCGCGGGTGATCAGCGTGGCCTGGGTATTTTCCCCCAGACTCAACCCGGTGGCCATGCCGCAGGCCAGCGCAATGACGTTTTTACAGGCCCCGCCGAGCTCGCAGCCGATGACGTCGGTATTGGTATACGGGCGGATATAGTGATTCGCCACCGCGGCCTGCACCAGCTTCGCGCGGTTTTCATCCACGCAAGCGATCACGGTAGCCGCGGGCTGTTCCAAAGCAACCTCGCGCGCCAGGTTCGGCCCCGATAAAACAGCGACGCGGTCTTCTTCAATGCCGGCTTCCACGATGACTTCCGTCATGCGTTTCAAGGTGCCGCGCTCAATGCCCTTCGAAATCGACAGCACCGTGGCATCGTTGGGAATCAGCGGCGCCCAGGCACTGACGTTATCGCGGAGAGTTTGCGAGGGCACGCCACACACCACGATTTCCGCACCGCCCAATGCGGCCGCGATATCCGTGGTGACTTCCAGGGCGTCGGGAAGCGTAATGCCCGGCAAATAATCCGGGTTTTCCCGGGTGTTGCTGATGGCTTCTGCCAGCTCTTGACGCCGCGCCCACAAGCAGACGTTATTTCCGGCATCGGCGAAAACTTTTGCCAGCGTGGTACCCCACGAACCAGCTCCCATGACCGCGACCCTCATTGCGCCTCCTTGAAATACATCCCCACCAGCCTACCGGGTGGACGTGAGCTGGTTATGCAAAATGCTGTGGTTTTCGGAAAAATAGACAGCATGGTGAAAAAATCCCAGATGAGCGAAGCCGATAAAGATAACCAAAGCGGATTTAGTCTGTCCGCCCGCTACCACCAGATCGCCAAAAACCCCGGCGCCGACTACCCTAAACCAACGCTGGCAGCTGGTGCTGTGCTGTGGCGCCACGGTGACAACGGTACTGCAGAGGTCGCGGTGATTCACCGCCCGCGATACGACGATTGGTCACTGGCCAAAGGCAAAGTTGACCCTGGCGAATCACTGGCCAGCTGCTGCGTGCGCGAAATCGCCGAGGAAACCGGCTATCAGGTGCAGCTCGGCTCGCTGCTGGGATCAGTCAACTACCCGGTGCAAGGGCGCACCAAGGTGGTGTTTTACTGGAACGCGGAGGTCACCGGCGGGAAATTTCGCAAAAATGATGAGGTCAACAAACTCCGCTGGCTCAGCGTAAACGAGGCGCACGATAAACTCACCTACGACACCGACCGGCGGGTCTTGGAACAGGCAGCCATCCGGCATGACGACGCCGTCGACACGCGCGTACTGTATGTGCGCCACGCCAAAGCACATGACCGCAAAACCTGGAGCGGTGACGACAATCTACGCCCGCTGCATAAAAAAGGGCGTCGGCAAGCAGAATTTCTGGTGCCCATGCTGGGCGCATACAAGCCGACCGCGCTGTATTCCGCAGAACCCGCGCGCTGCCAATCCACCATTGCCCCATTGTCCGACGCACTAAGCCTGCCGGTCACCACCGAGCAGATTGTGGGGGATGCCGGACTGGATGATCTTGCTGCGGCAACCGCGCGATTCCGGGAGATTGCTACCGGCGGTGGAGTCCCGGTCATCGTCTCACAAGGTGGGATGATGCCGGAGATCATCGAGACGCTAGCGGCTGAGGCCGACTTTGACATCGAACCGCGGGAGTTTAAAAAAGCCGGCACCTGGGTGCTCGCGCTGCGCGAAGGCAAGCTCGTCGGTGCCGACTATCTGGCCTCGCCACTGCCAGTGCGCTAGCTACGAACCTGTGGCTTGAAACTTGGACGGCGCGATTCGAAATCACTAATCGCGTCGTCATTTTTTAATGTCAGCCCGATATCATCCAAGCCTTCTCGCAGGCGCCAGGCCGTGTAATCGTCGATTTCAAATGGGTAGACATTCCCGCCGACCTTCACGGAACGCGATTCCAAGTCGACCGTCGCCTCAGTGCCTGGTTCTGCTTCCAGCTGCTTCCAAATAAGCTCGATATCGGACTGTTCCATAATGCCCGCCAGCAGGCCGGCCTTACCGGCATTACCGCGGAAAATATCGGCAAAACGGGGTGAGAAGACCGCACGGAAGCCGTAATCACCCAGCGCCCAGACTGCGTGTTCACGGGAGGAGCCAGTACCGAAATCCGGGCCGACGAACAGCACGGATCCATTACGGAATGCTTCGCGGTTAAGCACGAAATCATCATTTTTGCGCCAGTTGGCAAACAGACCGTCCTCAAACCCCGTGCGCGAGACGCGCTTAAGGTAGACCGCCGGGATGATCTGGTCAGTATCAACGTTGGAGTACGGCAGTGGCACACCAACACCGGTGTGCGTGGTGAATTTTTCCATGGGATGTGCTCCTCTTTGTTCTCGCTAGCTTTTACAGATCCGCCGGGCTGGCCAGGGTGCCTTTGATTGCGGTAGCAGCGGCCACGGCTGGCGATACCAGGTGGGTGCGTCCACCAGGGCCTTGGCGTCCTTCGAAGTTGCGGTTTGACGTCGACGCTGAACGCTCGCCTGGGCGCAGTTGATCCGGGTTCATCCCCAGGCACATCGAACAACCCGCGGTGCGCCATTCCGCACCAAAGTCGGTAAAGATCTTGTCCAAACCTTCTTCTTCGGCTTGCTGTTTCACCCACGCCGAGGACGGCACCACCATCATGCGGGTGTCCGCGGCTAGCTTGTGTCCGCGAACGACCTCAGCGGCAGCACGGAGATCTTCGATGCGCGCGTTGGTGCATGAGCCTAAGAAAACAGCGTCAATCTTGATATCACGCAGCGGGGTGCCCGGTTGCAGATCCATGTAGGCCAGGGCTTTTTCCGTGGCTGCGCGGTCGCTATCATCTGTGCAGTCTTCCGGGTTTGGCACTACTGCGTCTAGCGGCAAGCCTTGACCTGGGTTAGTTCCCCAGGTCACGAATGGGCGCAGCGCAGAGCCGTCGATCTCCACAACAGTGTCGAACTCGGCACCCTCATCCGTCGGCAAGGTCTTCCAATATGCGACAGCCTCGTCGAAGTTTTCTGGGGCGAATTCGCGCCCACACACGTAATCAAAGGTTTTTTGGTCCGGCGCGACCATGCCTGCACGCGCACCGGCTTCGATAGACATATTGCAGATGGTCATGCGCGCTTCCATCGAAAGCTTCTCGATAGCCTCGCCGCGATATTCAATGATGTGGCCTTGCCCGCCGCCGGTGCCGATCTTCGCGATGATCGCCAGGATTAGGTCCTTAGCCGTTACGTCTGGCTGCAGTTCACCGCTGACCTCAATGGCCATGGTTTTGAAAGGCTTCAGCGACAGCGTCTGCGTGGCCATGACATGCTCTACCTCAGAGGTGCCAATGCCCATGGCAATCGAGCCAAACGCCCCGTGGGTGGAGGTGTGCGAATCACCGCAGACGATAGTCATGCCTGGCTGCGTGATCCCGAGCTGTGGGCCGACAGTGTGGACAATGCCCTGTTGCTTATCCCCCATGGAATGCAGGCGGATGCCGAATTCTTCGCAGTTTTTACGCAGCGTGCCCACCTGGGTACGGGAGGTTTCCTCTTTGATCTCCAACAGGTTACCTTTGGTAATACCTTCGGTCGGGACGTTATGGTCCTCCGTAGCCAAATGCAGCTCCGGGTGCCGCATGGTTCGGCCATTCATCCGCAGTCCGTCGAAGGCCTGCGGGCTAGTAACCTCGTGTAGCAGCTGGAAGTCAATGTAGATCAGGTCTGGTTTGCCGTCTTCTCCTTGAACGACAACGTGATCGCGCCATACTTTTTCAGCCAGAGTGAGTTTTTCTGTCATGGTTTCCACCTCACTTGTTCTCCCACATGTTAGGAAGATAGTATCACGGTATGGGACGGTATAGTGAAATCTCAGGAATCAAGGTGCTCGATCGCGCAATTGCGATTATGAAAGCCACCGCGACAACCCCCATGAACCTCTCCGAACTGTGCGCTGATACCGGAATCCCTCGTGCTACCGCACACCGTCTGGCCAGCGCATTGGAGATGCACCGAATTTTGGCACGGCAGACCGACGGACGCTGGGGTGCGGGACCGGAACTTCCCGGCTCTCAGGATAAACTAGTAACCACCGCCACACCTTTCATGGAAACGCTCATGAATTCTACCGGCGAATCCGTGCAGCTCTACCAACGCCGTGGCGACGAGCGCATCTGCATCGCAGCCTGCGAACCAGCTTCCGGCCTGCACAACGTGGTGCCGGTAGGTTCGACGCTGACTTTGAACTCAGGTTCAGCCGCCCGGGTCTTGCTTGCCGCCATCACCGACACCGTCGAACGCGACCGGATTCTGCACACCGCTTCCTACACACTTGCCGACGTCACCGATGCCGCCGAACGTGGCTGGTCAGAATCCATCGGTGAACGCGAACCAGGCTTAGCCAGCATCTCCGCACCAGTGCATGATGCCGCCAATGCTGTGGTCGCAGTACTGTCCATCTCCGGACCAATCGAACGCATGCACCCCAGCCCTAGCGAGTGCTACGCAGAAATTATCCAACAAACCGCACGGGAACTCAGCGCACAATTATAGATTTGCAATGGTTGAAGATTAGGTGTTGCACGCATGCCAAGTGAAAAAGACACTCCACAGCCAGCACTGATGTGGTTTCGGGATGACCTCCGGTTGCACGATAACGCGGCGCTCGTTTGGGCTGCGAAGCAAGGCCCAGTAATTGCCGTCGTTATCGATGAAGATGCGACTGCAACAGGAGCCCGGGCACTGGGCGCAGCCGCGCGTTGGTGGTGGCAACGCAGCGTGCACCAGCTGCATACGCGTTTGGCTGCCCACGGTGTTCCGCTGCTGTATTACCAGGGCGATCCGCGCGCGATCATTCCTGCCGTCGTCGAGAAGTTCGGGGTATCCGCAGTGGGCTGGTCACGGCGCTATCACAAGCCTTTGCGCGAATTGGATGCAGAGCTTAAGCACCTACTGCAAGAAAAAGGCGTGGCTGCGAAAAGTTTTCCCGGACACTTATTAACCGAGCCGTGGGAAGTGCAGACACAACAAGGCAAGCAATATAAGGTCTACACCCCATTTGCGAAAACCGCCCGCGGAGTTGCCTCGGATAATGTTGCCAGCTACCTCAACACTGGCAATGACCAAGCCCCTTCGCCGACAAGTCACGATGAACTAGGTCCAATTGGGCTCGCAGGCCCCGGGGCAGATTTGGCGTCCGCACACCCGCTACCTGATTGGGACGAAGCCGACTGGACGCATTCCTTAGCCCAACACTGGAGCCCTGGAGAAAACTCAGCCTGGAAGGTCGCAGAGGAATTCTTATCCGAATTAGCTGCAGCTTCGAAGCAGCAAGCCCCTCATTATGCTGCGGACCGTGACCGTTTGGATAAGCAGGCAACTTCCCGACTCTCACCGTATTTACGCTTTGGCGAAATCAGCATCCACCGCCTGTGGGCATTGATCGCACAAGCCAGCGATAGTGGCCGCATCACCAGTGAGGACGCGTCTGCATTCCTGAGTGAATTATTGTGGCGCGATTTCGCCTGGCACCGGCTCTACCACTTACCGGATCTGCACCGACGCAACGTACGGGAACAGTTCGACCATTTCGATTGGCACTGGGACGAAAAAGAAGCCCGACGCATAGCAAGCACGCGCCGGGATCCGCGTTGGCCAGAAACCGAGAAAGAGATTCCAGAGATCGCCACAGCCGACGATTTCCGCAGCGTGTTTTCGGCATGGCGGGCGGGGAAAACGGGCATTGCGGTAGTAGATGCCGGGATGCGCGAATTGTGGGCAACCGGCACCATGCACAACCGGGTGCGCATGGTGGTGGCCAGTTTTTTGACGAAAAACCTCGGCATACACTGGCGCCACGGCGAAGCGTGGTTCTGGGACACCCTGGTCGATGCTGACCCAGCATCGAATCCATTCAACTGGCAGTGGGCTGCAGGTTGTGGCGATGACGCTGCACCATATTTCCGGATTTTCAACCCTGATACTCAGGCCAAGCGTTTCGACCCCGATTACCGTTATATCCAGCACTGGGTTCCGGAGTACGCGACTCCGATATATCCGCAGCCGGTGGTAGACCTGAAAGCATCCCGTCGCCAAGCCTTAGCCGCCTACGAAGAGATGAAAAACTTCCACCCGCGGCCCGAATAAACGGACCGCGGGTGGAAACAAGAGACTTGTTAGTCAGTCACTTGTGTGCTTGTGCCAAACACTTCTTAGTCGTTGACGTAGAAAGACTGCTTGTTCACAAACTCATCAAGCGCCAGCACGGAAAGCTCACGACCGAAACCGGAGTTCTTCACACCACCGAATGGCAGCACTGGCGTCATGGCCTGTGGCAGGTTGACGTGGATCATGCCGGACTCGATCTTGTCGGCAACCTTCTTGGCACGTTCTTTGTCTTCCGAGAAGACTGCGCCGCCCAAACCATAGTTCGAGTTGTTAGCCAGCTCGATGGCTTCTTCTTCCGAGCTCACGGAGTAGATCTCAGCAACTGGGCCGAAGAATTCGTCGTAGTAGGACTCAGAACCAACTGGTACGTCGGTCAGCACAGCCGGACTGTAGTACGCAGCAGATTCATGCAATTCGCCGCCGGTGTGCAGCGTAGCGCCTTCCTGCACGGCACGCTGTACCTGGTCGTTAAGCTTCTCCGCAGCATCGCGGGAAGACAGTGGGTAGAACTCGCCCTCGTTCGGGTTGAGTGGATCACCAGGCTTGTAAGATTTTGCGATACGCACCATCTCGTCAACGAACTCGTCGTAGATATCATCCATGACGATGATGCGCTTGTTCGAGGTGCACGCCTGACCAGTGTTGTCGATGCGCTTGTCCCAAGCGACCTTCGCTGCGTCCTTGACATCGTTCGTATCCAGCACGATGTATGGGTCGGTACCGCCCAACTCAAGCACGCACTTCTTCAGTGCTTTACCTGCCTGTGAAGCAACCGCGGCACCTGCGCGCTCGGAACCAGTCAAGGAAACGCCCTGAATGCGCTTATCAGCGATGATCGTGGAGATCTGGTCGTGATTAGCATAAACGTTGTTGAAAACGCCTTCTGGTAGACCAGCCTCGAGGAAGATCTTCTCGAAAGCTGCCGACGACTTCGGACAGATCTCGGCGTGCTTCAAAATAATGCCATTGCCGTTCATCAAGTTCGGGCCAGCAAAGCGGGCAACCTGGTAGTACGGGTAGTTCCACGGCATGATGCCCAGCAGAACACCGAGTGGCAAACGACGCATCACTGCCTTACCGCCAGGAACCTCAATTGGCATATCAGCTGAGTACTCTTCTGCACGATCCGCGTAAAACGCCAGAATATTAGCGGAGAACTCAACCTCGCCTTCCAGCTCTGGGATCTGTTTACCCATTTCTTCTGCAGCGATCTTTGCTAGCTCGGTTTTACGCTCACGCAGCAAATCCGCGGCCTTGTTAACAATCTTGGCGCGCTCTGCGAAAGTGGTGTTGCGCCAAGTCTGGAATGCCTCATGAGCCTTGCTCAAAACATCCTGGATTTCCTGGTCTGTCGCCGTATCAAATGATTCGACAACCTCGTTCGTGGCCGGGTTTTGTACGCGATATGGGATGGACATTTGTTACTACTTCCTCCGATTACTCGGGTACGCATAGACGAACCATCTGTCATTCATCAATCTATAAGGATCGATTGTGCCAACCGAGGATACACAAAAACCGGATTACCGTCAGAGCACGAAAAATCCAGTACGTTCTCAACGAAGACAACTCACCAGACCTACCAGCGTCCCCAACTGCGAAACCCACTAGCTTCTAATGAGAAACTTCTAATGAGAAAGGAGCCTTCAATGGCTACCCCACACCTCACTGACCAGGCCCTTCCTACAATCGTCATCTGCCACCTTAAACGCACACCAGTGGGTCGTTACGGCGGCGCTCTGAAAACCGTACCTGCAGAAGATCTAGCCAGCACCGTCGTAACGGCAGTCATGAAAGATTCTGGGCTGGACCCCGCGCAGGTGGATGATCTTATTTTCGGCCAGGCCTCCCCCAGCAGCGCGGCACCAGCTCTAGGCCGCATTGTCGCCCTTAATTCTGGATTAGGCGAACGCGTGCCCGGCATGCAATTGGATCGGCGATGTGGTTCCGGACTGCAAGCAATTACTACCGCCGCGGCACATATCGCTGCTGGCGCGGCTGATCTCATCATCGCCGGCGGCGCAGAATCTATGTCGCAGACGGAATACGCAGTAGACGGATCAATCCGCTGGGGAGTCAAAGGCGGGGCGATGGAACTGCACGATCGGCTCACACAAGGCCGCGAACAAGCTGGCGGTAAAAACCACCCGATTCCGGGCGGAATGATTGAAACCGCAGAAAATCTACGCCGGGAATACTCCATTCCACGAGACAAACAAGACAAGCTTGCTGTCAGCTCCCACCGGCGTGCAGCAAACGCACAACAACGAGGATTCTTCGACGCAGAAATCGTGCCAGTCCGTATCCCACAGCGGAAAGGCGACGACATCATCGTCGAGAAGGATGAACACATCCGTCCAGAAACCAGCATGGACTCCGTGCAAAAGCTGCGTGCGGTCCGTTCCAAACTGGACGACGACGCCACAGTGACCGCGGGCAATGCCTCCGGCCAAAACGATGGCGCCGCCGCGATGATCGTAACCACCGCGGAAAATGCCGAAAAGCTAGGCCTAACCCCCGCCGTCAAACTCGTCGGCTGGGCCGTGGCCGGAGTAGCCCCGGAAACGATGGGTATTGGCCCTGTGGCCGCCGTCGACAAGCTGTTTCAACGCCTGCAGCTCAGCTTTGACGATATCGACCTGATTGAACTCAACGAAGCTTTCGCCGCACAAGCTCTAGCGTGTCTACATGAATGGGGCATCGACGCCGACGATCCGCGCTTAAACCCTTCTGGTTCTGGTATCTCTCTAGGGCACCCGGTTGGCGCCACCGGAGCTCGCATGATGGTCACTGCTGCCCACTACATGCACCGCACCAACGCACAGCGCGGGTTGATCACCATGTGTATCGGAGGCGGCCAAGGCCTGGCGGCGGTGATCGAAAAGGTCTAAACTTCCCTCCCCCGGCTACACCATCCGCACCAGTACAACACCGAGGAAAATCCCCACCAGCCCACTGACCCGGCGAACGGTCAGCGGGCGCTTTGTTGCCCCAATCCAACCGCGTGATTCCACAAGCTGGCCTGCCGTAATAGTTCCTGACAACGCCGCGATCACCATCAGCCCGGTACCCAAAATCGGGGCAAACAACGCTCCCCCGACAACGAAAAACGCGCCCAGAACACCGCCGAGCCATTTCCACCACGGCCCTACCGGAATCGGGCGGAAAACCCGAGAGCGGCCAGGCAACACAAGGCTGAGAATAAACAACACCGCAACACCAACCGCAAGTGACAGCAAACCGGCGTGAATTGGTGACCCAATAACCGCCCCCAAACGCCCATTAACGGCAGTTTGCGTGGCAGACCCCATGCCGATCGCGATGCCAAACCCGCGCCAGGTCCAAGCAGCCACGCCTTGCGCCCTCCCCTCCCACAGGCGACCACGGCCGATATCAAGCACCACCGCGGTAGCAACCAGAACAATGAGCGCTCCGAACAGGCGCAACGGGGAAATCGGCAACACATCATAGCCAAACAGGCCAAAGTGATCGACAAGCAAGCCCATCAACATCTGACCAACGATTGGCATGATGACGGTATGCACACTGCCGATCTGCGGGAATAACAAAATATTGCCGACGATAAACGCCACCCCTAGCGGACCGCCCAAAAACAACCACAACGGGGCGTCGGCAAGCAAAGCGAAATCCGGTAGCGGCTGGCCAGTCAGCAACCACGCGACTGGCAACAGCGTGGTGGTGCCGATAAGAAAAGAGTAGAGCGCCGTAACGACGGGGTCTCGCACGTCGGCACGCAAGCGCGTATTAACAGCAGTTTGTACTGGGACGATTGCGCCTACGCCAATGGCTCCGGGAACTAACACCCGCTTTCGCTTTACCAGGTACGGGCGATGATATCGGCGATGTGGCGGTTGCCTTCATGGGTGTAGTGGAAGGTCATGTTGTACGGGTCCGACTGGTTGTCCAAGAAACCAGAAACCCAACGCTGTGTCTTCGGAGCGCACTGGCCATGGCCGTGCGTGGCACGCGCCAAATCGAAGTATTCGACGTTCTTATCTGCCGCTACCGTCCTCTGCCAGTCCGCCACTGCGCGCAGCGAGTTACCCAATGGGGCGAACGGGAAGTTGAGATCCACCTGGTTGAAATGAACCGGACACACAAAATCATGCGCGCCAATCATCTCCGGGTATCCCAGAATCTGGATGCGCGCATTCGGGGCGGCATGGCGGATACGGTCAATCTGGTGCCCGACGTAATCGCGGTACGCCTGCTTCTGGTGGGCGTAGATACCAAAACCCTTGAAGTTGTCGTTCAGCCCGATTTGCATGTGCACGTTAGTGGTGTGCGGGTTGAGTTGCTGAGAGTGCAACGCCTGATCAACCTGCATCGCCAGCGGACTGTGATTATTCAAAGTGCCATAGGTAGCAGCGCCAGAACACGAGAAATCCGAGACCCGTGCACCATGCCGACGTTCCAGCTCCACCCCGACACGGTCAACGCCCTTCGGGCAGCTGCTGTGTTCTGCAAGCGTAACGCCCGTGGTAAAACCAGGGTTCACGAAATCCACAAATTTATGTGGTGGATTAGCCAGCAGAGAGTCACCGAACAGAACGACATTACGCTGTTGTGCTTCCGCCACCGGCGCATGCGCCATTGCGCCGGTTACTCCCACTACTGCTGCAGCTGCAGCAGCGAGTACTTTACGGATCTTCATAGAACCCCTCAACGATCTTCCTGCATTATCACGCGATTCGGCCATCTGCCACCAGAACCACTCTAGTCACATATATGCATCGTAAATTTAGCATTGATCGTTTCATTGCACGGCTTCAGTACCCCAGTGCGCTGCTCGAGCACCCCAACTGCACGGCTTCGCTCCACTACGCTAGCTCCCCCATGCTTAACACCTATCTTTTGTTCTTGCCTTTCCGGCCAAACAAGAAGAAAGCGACAGGGCCCAGCACATCAACTAAACCTGTGACCGCAAACCAGGCTTTTCTGTTCCCACGCAGGCGTTTTTCCGGTGTGTGATACACGTGATGCCACGTAAAAGCTTTTTCTACGACGATATAACCGATGGTCCCTAGGACCAGCTTTTTCGCTTGGGAGCTCAGATCATTCCATCCCTTGGCTTCTGCAATCTCATCGAGGAGCCCTTGCACTTTGAACCATGGCTTTTCCAACTGTTGCTTTGTACCCATAAGCCCCCAGCGTACGTGGGATGCAGAAAACGCGCAGGAGATCTTTTTCAGATCAACCTGCGCGTTGATTGTACCCCGTACGGGATTCGAACCCGTGTTACCGGCGTGAGAGGCCGGCGTCCTAGGCCTCTAGACGAACGGGGCTAGAACAAGTGAAACTACACAGCAGTCTCACTGCTGGCCTACCAGGACTCGAACCTAGAACGACGGTACCAGAAACCGCTGTGTTGCCAATTACACCATAGGCCATTGCCGCAAAAACTTACGGAAGATATCAATTAACGCTGTTCGCATTGTATTGATTGTATTTTATTGTCTTCCGCGTCGCTCTGTGCAACGGTTATATACTATAACCATCCATCTAATATTCCACCAAATCAGCAGTATATAGGCACTTTTTACGACCTTTTAGGGTGTGTATACCGGTAGATTCAGCAGACAATCTACCGGCTGCCGGCAAATCCACCAGGCTTATTCCACCAGTCTTATTCGGCCTTCTGCTCCCACGGGGTTTGCGCACGAGCAGCACGCAGCCGGGTCAACGTAGATTCCTTGCCCAAAAGTTCCATGGATTCAAAGAGCGGAGGAGATACCGCTGCTCCAGAAACGGCCACGCGCAGCGCCCCATAAGCCTTCCGCGGTTTCAGCCCAAGATCCTCAATCAAAGCCTTAGACAATACCGCTTCCAGCTTCTCCGTCTTCCACTCCTCATCGGCCACTACCGCAAGAGCAGCAATTGCCTCATCCAAAGGCTGGATGGCGTCTTCCTTCAAGTTCTTGCGCGCCGATTTCTCATCCAGTTCCAGATCAGCATCGGCGGTAACCAAAAACTTCAACAGCCCGTAAGCGTCGGAAAGTACTTTGATGCGCGTCTGCACCAGATCAGCAGCGACTGCGAATTTCTCCTCTGGGTAATCCGCGGGGAAATCCGTGTATTCGCTCAGGAACTCCCGTAGACGCCGGGTGAACTCGGCGG